>OJEP01000025.1_pt1 | contig 142768 bp, 129 predicted proteins | sample 1593761 | NCBI WGS metagenome assembly OJEP01 (sample SAMN05416783, study PRJEB24817) | seawater metagenome | isolation source: Sea water | place: Canada:Atlantic | collected 2013-11
GAAGGTTCAAAATGAGCCGTGAAATCGTCGAAGTCTATGCCGACTGGCAGCCAATTGAAGCGCCTTTACTAATTGGGCTGCTTGCTCACAGTGATTCAAGCCGAGGTGGCGTATTTAGTTTTGCCTACGATAAAGCATTTTTAACCTCAGCCTATCGCTTGCAAATTGATCCAATCCTAACGCTTCACTCCGGTGAACTCTATAACGATGAAGCCGATAAAAACTTTCGCGCATTTCTTGATTCATCGCCTGATAGATGGGGGCGTATTTTAATGCAGCGGCGTGCAGCGATTGAAGCGCGCAAAGGCATTCGAGCAACAAGTCGATTAAACGAATTGGATTACCTGCTGGGCGTACATGACTCTTATCGGATGGGGGGGATTCGATTTAAGCGAGTAGGCTCGGATGCTTTTTTGGACGACAACTCTGAGTTTGCTGCGCCGCCAATGGCTTCTTTGCGAGAGCTAGAGCACGCAGCAATGCAGATTGAAAAAGACGATAACATCGACAGTGACGAGTATTACCGCTGGTTGAAAATGCTGATTTCTCCAGGCTCATCATTAGGTGGTGCAAGGCCCAAGGCTTGTGTCACCGATGAACAAGGCCACTTGTGGATTGCTAAGTTTCCCAATCTAAATGATACCCATGACGTGGGCGCGTGGGAGATGGTCTGTTATGAATTGGCTCTGGCGGCAGGTGTTGACATGTTTCCAAGTGAGATTAGGCAATTTTCGTCACAGCACCATACCTTTTTAACCAAACGGTTTGACCGCGACGGTGAAAAGCGACTGCATTTTTCATCGGCCATGACACAGCTTCAATACTATGATGGTGAACAATCTCAAGGTGCTAGCTACTTAGAGATTGCTGAATTTATTTCCAATTCTGGTGCACAAACCGCAGCCGATTTAGCTCAGTTATGGCGTCGAATCGTGTTTAATATTGCGGTGTCCAACACGGATGATCACCTGCGTAACCATGGGTTTTTATTAACAAAGAATGGCTGGAAGTTATCACCCGCTTATGATTTAAACCCGATAGTGGGTAAGCATGGCCTGCATCTGAATATTACCGATGCAGACAACGCTTTAGACTACCAGCTAGCCTTTGATGTGAAAGACTTCTTCAGACTTTCGCAAACCCAAGCCACGCAAATTTACGATGAAGTATTAATGGCGGTTAAGCAATGGCAAACCGTTGCTAAGCGGCTAGGGATCAGCCGAGCGGAGCAAGCCATGAAACAATCAGCGTTTAACGTTTAATGAGTCAGTGAAACTATATTTTCATTTTTCAGCAGATAAAGAAGTTTTAGTTTCACTTTATGCTTTGCCTCATACTCCATGTGTTTTAACACTTCGCTCATCCCTTGGGCTTTTGGGGCAGTTTGGGCAAAGCCTTAGTTCACGCCACTTAGCCACGCACCAACCCTGCCCACAGAACAATTATTATTTGGGGCACTATCTACAAACTGGGGCAAGTAGCTACTTGTACCCTCAGAAAGCTGCACGATCTGGGCATTTATCTGCCTACTGCGTCCGTTTAACTCTTTGATAATAGCGGGGCAAACTCCTAACTGAACTTAACAGATCAGTGAGGAAGCAAACGATGAACCCAACGACACAATCATCCACCACATCAACACACCCAGCGCGTCAGCAGCGGATTTTGCGCTTGCCCGAGGTAAAGGCCAAAACGGGCTTTGGCCGCAGCACCATTTATGCCCTGATGGCCAACGGTGAATTTCCGCGATCCATTCGTATTGGTGCGCGTGCCGTGGGCTGGTTAGAAAGCGATATCGACCAGTGGATTGAAACTCGCCGTATCGGTGCTGCTTGTGGCCGTGGATAAACCATCAGCATCAACCCCGTTACCTGCCAATGAGGTGAATAACAACATGCCAACATTACCGGCTGGTTTTGCCTATAACGCGCAAAACTGGCTGGTGATGCAACCAGCAGGGCAAGATAGCCCAGTTAAAATCTGTTCTTGGCTGCAAGTAGCTGCTCGTACTCGCGATCCGCAAGGGGACAACTACGGCTATTTATTGCACTGGTTAGACGATGACAATCGCCATCGCTACTGGGCCATGCCAGCAGAACTATTGGCCGGAGACGGCAGCGAGTACCGCCGAATCCTACTCAGCCGAGGCATGCGGCTGAGCAACAGTGTCAAAGCGCGGCAGTTGCTCTCGCTATTTATTCAACAAATGGGCGAACTGGCCACGCAAAAGGCCATCAGCGTGAACTGCATTGGCTGGCATCACCACGCTTATGTGCATCCGCGCCTCACCTTTTACCCAAGCGAACACAGTAACAACCCGCGTATGGTGCTGCAAACCATGCACCCGATAGAAGGCTTTATTCAACAAGGTAGTAGCGACAGTTGGCGGCAGCACGTTGGCAGTGATTGTCTGGATAACCCGCTATTAATTGTTGGTGTCTGCGCTGCACTGGCTGCGCCTTTGTTGCATTTGTGCGGGGTGGATGGTTTTGGTTTACACCTCTACGGTGCCAGCAGTACTGGTAAAACCGCAGCGCTGTATCCGGCATTATCGGTGTGGGGCGAACCTAATCAGCTGCGCCACAGTTGGCGTGCCACGGCCAACGGTTTAGAAGGCACTGCATTAGCGCATAACGATGCCTTGCTGGCGCTCGATGAAATGGGCGAAGTTGACCCAAAAGAGGCAGGTGATGTCGCTTACATGCTTGCCAATGGCCAAGGTAAAACCCGTGCAGGCAAATACGGTGAAATGCGCTTACCCGCCCGTTGGCGCTTGGTGTTTTTATCCACTGGCGAAGTGACGCTTGAAAGCCATCTTGCCAGTATCGGCAAGCGCGTAAAAGCTGGCCAGCAAGTGCGAGTGATTGATCTCAGTGCCGATGCTGGTGCGCAAATGGGCGTGTTTAACCAGAGTCATGGTATGAACGCCGCCGATTTAGCCGATCACCTAAAACAGCAAAGTCGCCAACATTACGGCTGCTTGGCCTTGGACTGGTTACGGTATTTAACGCAGCACAGCGCGCAGGTGCGACCCGTTTTTCAAAACGTACGCCAACGTTTTTTAGCTAGCTTACCAACCGAGGCTGACGGCCAAGTGCGCCGGGTCGCCGAAAAGTTTGCCTTACTGGCCAGCGCTGGGTTGTTAGCCATTCAAGCCAAAGTACTCGATTGGCCAACCCAAAGTGTCGAGGCAGCCTGTTTAAGCCAGCTTAACCAATGGATACTCGCCCGCGGTGGTGTGGCCGCCAATGAAGACCAACAAGCGATTCGCCAAGTGCGTAGCTTTATTGAACAGCATGGTGAAAGCCGTTTTACACCTAAACAAATCGGTTACAGCAGTCAAGTACGCCAGCGTGCAGGTTGGCTTGATACTACTGGCCCACAAACTCTCTACCTGTTTTACCCAACTGGCTGGCGTGAAGCCACCGAAGGCCTAAGCCCAGATCGCGCTGCCAAAACACTGATGGCCGCAGGCTACCTAATCCCCGATGGCAACCGCCCACAGCGCAAAGTCAGCCTGCCCGACAACACCCGCCCACGCATGTACTGTGTTAAAGGCAGCATCTTGGATGACTAAAAAGGCGATGAATCCTATGTAGGCTTGTCGCCTTGCAGTGCACCGCCAGTCAACACAAGGGCTGGACGAGGTTTAAAGGTTAAGGCAGACAAGACCGCTAGTGTACTGGTTGTGTACTTGCTGTGATTGGTGATCGCCATTGCGCTGAATGATGGAAAATAATCTTGTGATCTAATCAGTAGATGATAAGATGTCGGGCATGTATAAATGCACAGTTATCAAGGGCCGTGTAATGGAAGAGCTTAAATTTGGGTTTAATTCTCACGATATACCAGTAACGCTGGTTAACAATACATCGCCAAACGATGCTTGCGCGTCGTTCTACTTTCGTCAGGATGGTGAGTACTATCTGCTTTGGGTTGAGCACCAAAATGTTGAGTATCGAGAGCGTGATGACTTACCAAGATATGCCATAAGCTGCGCCATCAACGAAGGGGATGATGAAAACCCTGAAATTTATAGCGACACATCCAAGAACGATATTTTTAGATCCGGTGACGTTAAAGACTTGATCGCTTATTTCCATTCTTAGGTTTCATCTTCAATTTTAGTCAGTAGAGAAATATGGAAAACCTCAAACAATCGCGCTGCGTGATTGGGATTAAAGGGCAAACGCCCGACCCCGATTACCCCGTTGATATCTGGTTCGACTCGCTGAAATCGGTGGCCAATGTGCTGTCGAAAGAAAACCAGCAGTTGTTAAAAGTAATCGCCGAGCAACAGCCGCAATCGGTCACTGAGCTGGCCACGCTTACGGGCCGAGCGGTCAGTAATGTGTCGAGAACATTAAAAACATTGGGCAAGTACAACTTAGTTGAAATGCAAAGTACTAAAAACATGCTTCGCCCTACCGTCACCCATCAAGAATTTTTAGTAGTAGTTAATAATGAACAATAAAACCAACGTCCTTCTGAAAGCAGAAGAAATTATTAAGCCCGTAGCACTTGAGCATGTGCCACAAGACAGTGACGTTGAAGCGGTAATTGACCAATGGTTACACGCCATTGCGACTGATAGCCAGTTTTACTGCAAGCCAGATATCAGCAAGCCAGAACAGCTCAAAGAGAGTGTAATCAGCCTGCTACAGCAAAATAGTTTATACACAACGCGTAACGCGTTCTTTAATGATGTGTTTGGTGCTTTAAAGCTAAAACCTGACTTTGATGCTAAGTTTCGTTTTATCGACTTATTCGCAGGGATCGGTGGAGTTCGACTCGGTTTTCAACAAAATGGCGGTGTTTGTGTATTTTCTTCCGAATTTGATAAGCATGCCCAGCAAACCTACAAAAATAATCATGGCGAGATTCCATTTGGCGATATTACAAAGATCCCCGCGAATGAAATCCCTGATCATGACGTTCTTTTGGCTGGCTTCCCATGCCAACCATTTTCGCATGCGGGCCTTAAACTAGGGATTGAAGATACCCGAGGTACTCTATTTCATGACATAGCCAATATTCTAGAAACGAAAAAGCCTAAGTTTGCGTTGCTTGAAAATGTGAAAGGTTTAATTAGCCATGATAAAGGCTATACGCTCAAGGTTATTTTAAAAACGCTAACCAAAATGGGATATAGCTGTAATATTCCTAAAAGCGTTATTGAGCATGGTTCTACAAAGGAAATTCAAGCCTTAGCCAAAGAAATGGTTCTGAAATCAGTGGACTTTGGAATACCGCAGAATAGACAGCGCATATACATCGTTTTATGGCGTGATGGCGAAGTTAAAAGTTTTGAGTACCCAAAACCACTAGGCATTGAAGTTAAAGTTGGTGATAAGCTTGAGGAAAACCCAGATCCTAAATTAACTATTTCTGATAGATTATGGGAAGGCCATCAACGTAGAAAAATCGAAAACAAAAAAAATGGCAAAGGCTTTGGTTTTGGTTTAGTTACAGAAGAATCCCCTTACACCAATACTATCTCTGCAAGATATTACAAAGATGGTAGCGAAGTATTGATTGCTCAGGTTGGAAAAAACCCTCGGAAGATTAGCCCAAGAGAGGCTGCACGATTGCAAGGTTTTCCAGATGAATTTGAACCAAGCACTTCAAAAGTACAGGCTTATAAACAATTCGGAAATAGCGTTACTGTTAATGTAATTGATGGATTAGCTAAAAAAATCAGGAATATATTAGATGGCATTAATTGATTTAAGTGAGAAGTTTAGAGAAATCAGAAGCTCAGTTGAAGGAGTCAACTTTACTGATGTTAAGCTAACAGAAAAATTCAAGAATGAATATGAGCTTTATCTAAATGAGAATAAGGCAAATGGTTATTCTAAAGTTGAATTTGCTGAGTTTTCTACCAAAATTACAACATCAACTGGTAAAGCTATTTTTATCACTAACTTTTGGTTCTATATTGCTGCAGAGCTTTCTAATTACTTAGATGGTCTATCACAACAAAAAAATATTTTTAAAGATATATATAAGGATACAGATCTTCAACAAGCTGCCGTCGCTCTAAGAGATGGAGTTTCCGAGCAAGAAAAAAGCAAGATTGAAAATTATTTCAGCTCAAAGGGTTATACAAATGATGATCTTGAGTGCTTTTTATCATTCGTATCGGATTACAAAAGTTGGGGAGGAGGTAAAACAATAGATCGCAATGATTACTACGTATCCCCATTATTGCAGGCTGGCAATTTGTTGGCAGAAACGCAAAGTGCAGTAGCTGAAATAGCAAAGCAACTGTCTGAAAACCCAGCACTAAAAAACTCATTTAAGCCCATATTCACACCTAAAGTGCAAAAATCAACGGAAACTCTTTTGAGTAATAAAAGTTGGGGATGCTCAACTTTATCCAAACCTTTCCTCCTTCTCGCAGGTATCTCTGGCACAGGTAAAACCCGCTTTGTGCGTGAGCAAGCAAAAACATCAAAGCAGTTTGCTGAAACTTATTGTTTAACCTCGGTGCGCCCCGACTGGCATGAGCCGAGCGATTTGCTTGGTTATATTTCACGCCTAAATGGCGCTGCGGAATACATCACTACTGATGTATTGCAGTTTATCGCCAAAGCTTGGCGTGCCATTGCTGATAGCGGCTTAACCGTTAAGGTGCAAGAGAGCGAAGATCAAGGCGAGCGTTTAGTTGTGGCAGGTGAGCGTGATGAGTTAGATAAGGTGCTGCCTTATTGGCTGTGTTTGGATGAAATGAACCTTGCCCCAGTAGAGCAATATTTTGCTGATTATTTATCGGTACTGGAAACCCGCGAATGGCGTTGGACAGGTGAAAGCTTTATCTACAGCTGTGATGCGCTATTAAAACCCGCCACCATTAATGAAGTTGCTGATATAGAAAAACTACGCAAAGCGCTAGGCTTTGATGGTGCGCAATACGATGCACTGTGGGCAGATATTTGCCAATATGGTTTAGGTATTCCGTTTAATCTGCTTGTTGCAGGCACGGTTAATATGGATGAAACCACCCATGGTTTTTCACGCAAAGTGATTGACCGAGCGCTAAGCTTTGATTTTGGTGCGTTTTTCCCTAACGACTATAACGACTTTTTCACCCCTACCAGCTGTAATAAGCGCCTTAGTTACCCCATTTGGTCAAATGCCAGCAAAGCGGATTTGGCCAATACCTTTGATGCGGATGGCACAAAAACGGTTGCGTTTTTATCGGCCGTTAATGCAGTGCTAAAAAATACACCGTTTGAGTTGGCGTTCCGTGCGCTCAATGAGCTGCTACTTGCGGTTGTCAGCAGCCAACCACAAGATGACCTGACCCTAAAAGCCGTATGGGACGACTTTATGATGTGTAAGGTTCTGCCGCGTATCGAAGGCGATACCGACAAACTAACTACATCTGATGGTAAGGCTTTGTTGGTTGAACTTAATACTGTGTTGGCAGACCAGTTAGCCCCTATTTGGTTAGCTTCTGAAACGGACGAAACCAATCAACGCCCTGACTTGTATCGTGAGAAAATCGTGGCCGACGGTGCTACTGATGAGGAAAAAGTACTTCGTATACCTTGCCGTTCAAAAGCGAAGTTGCAGTGGATGAGCGGGCGATTAGCCAGTGCCACCTTTACCAGTTTCTGGCCTTAATGGGTTGGTGTTGTTTGATGCTTTTTGCAATGAATGCAACCTATAAGCAGAACCCGTACAGTGATGGTGTAAGGAGTGGTAGGGAATGCCAGAGTTAATACGATTACAAACCCCTGACTTTGAGTTTTCAGTCTGGGCGAATGATATTAGCCAGCGGTTGAGCGTGTACCAGAATACAATGGCACATAGGGTGAGCGCTAATCATACGCAACCTAGCTATGAATTGCGCTTTGCGCCAGCAGCGCAGCTGAGCAATGCGATTGAACCGCAAGGGCTAGTTGCAGATGATCTGGTAAAAAGTGGGTTAGATGAAAGTGACTTAGCCGAACATGAACTTGTTGCCAATGGCTTAGCGAAACACGCTGAGCTGACATTAAATTCCCCGCTGTTTTTTGAGAATACTCAGTACCAGTTTGAGTGGGTCTTTTTTAGTGAAGTAACTCATGCGCGGCTAACTCACCGAAGCCAAAACGTGAATGAGGCATTTCGTTTTGCTCCCGAAGTAAAAACCGCAAGGGGCGTGGTGCCCGCACGTTTAACCGGCACCATTAATACCGGCAATGATGTGGGCTGGTTACGCTTGCCACTTACCTTTGAGCACAGTGGTAAAACACAGACTCAGCATATTGCCTTTGAAGTGCTGCCAACCAAAATGGCACTGCACCAAGACTTACCCGCCATGTACCAAGCCATTGATGCTGTATTTCCTCATTGGCGTTTTAGTTTGGTAGAAAAAACTGACCAAACTGTTGCACGAAGCAAAAAGCGGGTTCACTTTCCTCTAATGTGGCTTGAAAGCTTTAAAGAGCTAAGAAAGCGCTTTGAGCAAGGCTTAAAAGTGATTTGTGCTGCACCGCATAGCCGTTTGCAACCTACAGTGGCCAACATCAAAGCGGCCAAGTTAAAAGGCCGTTTGCCCCATAAGTTAGCCGAGCAAGTTAAGCAAGACTTTGCGAATGGCCAGTACGATAAGCGCTACGCGGTCGAAAAAAAGCAACTGAGTGTGGATACCCCAGAAAACCGCTTTATCAAAATGGCGGTGAGTCAAAGCAAGCGGCAATTAGCGGAGTTTGAACAAAAGCTTAGGCAAAGTAACCAAGCACTAGAGCGGCCACGTTTATCAGAATTCTTCATTGATGAAGTGCATAGTTGGCAGCAGCCACTACAAAAAGTGTTAGGCCAAAGTTTTTTAAAAGAGGTTGGCGCCTACACAGGGTTAAGCCGTGAGTCGTTAGTGCTTCAGCAAAAAACAGGTTATAGCGCGGTGTATCGTATTTGGCAGGAGCTGAAATTTTATTTAGATGTGTTTGGCAATCAGTCGAGCATTTCAATGAAATCAGTGGCCGAGATTTACGAAGTGTGGTGCTTTTTGTGTTTGAAACAGATTTTAGAGCAGAACCTCGGCTTTGAATTGGTTGAAAATGGTGCGGCAGAGTTAAAACAAAATGATTTTTTTGAGTACAGCTTTAAAGAAGATGGCTTGAAAGGCGCGTTTCGTTTTAAACGTAGCGATGGTGTCACTGCAAGGCTAGCACACGAGCCTGTATTCAATAAAGACGGTGTAATTCGGTCTTATTTGGTTAACCAAAAGCCGGATATTGTGTTGGAAGTGACACTGCCTAAAAGCGCTGGTTCAACGAAAGCAGACTCATCAGAAGAAAAGCAGTTTATTTGGCTATTTGATGCCAAGTACCGTATTAAAACTGAGAAAAATCGCTTTGATGACAGTAATGAAGATATCGAAAGTAAGGATTACGTACCAGACGATGCTATCAACCAAATGCATCGTTATCGGGATGCCTTGATTCGTCTATCAGAGCCTCACGGACCTGAATCATCAAGTGGAAACGCTGCCCAATCTCCTAAGAAAAGCCGTCCTGTTTTTGGTGCCTTTGCTTTATACCCAGGTTTTTTTGATCAAGCCACAACCCCCAACCCCTACGCAGCCGCGATAGAAGAAGTGGGTATTGGCGCATTTGCCCTCTTACCTAGTCAAAATGGACCTAGCCAAAACGAACTTAGTCAAACTGAATCAACCCAGACTAAGAGCAGTTATTCCGGCCATCAATGGTTGCTAGCGTTTTTGCAAGCGCAAATTGGCACTGCGCCAAATGCACAAATAGGGCAAAACAATGAAGCCATGTATCCTGTGGCTGGCATGGCGGAAAGGCTCTACGTACAAGAAGCAGCACGCATACCGTATTACGGCATGCGCCAAGTACTGTACCCTGATTTGACGATGACAGTGGCATTGGGCAAATATAATGACAGATTCATAGATTGCTTTGAGAAGTTTAAAAATGAGGAATTACACTTTTATCACCTTCCAGTTTCGACATTTGAATTAAATTTTAAATCCCATGTTGTCAATGAGATTAGATACTTAGCCTTGATTCCAAATTATCAAGTGATCCACGATATTAGACTGGTCTGGCCAATTAGAGATATTCAATATGTAAAGAGACGAGAAATCGAATTATCCATCACAGGATATGAAAGCGACTCTGATGAGCCTTATATATTGTTTGAACTGGGTAAACCTTTTTCATTAAAAGCTCCGGTTGTTTTCCAGCCTAATGGTACATTTAGGCATTCGATAAAAATCACTACAATGGAGCAATTAGAACGAGCAGAGTACTTAAATCAAGCCAAAGCAGTTTACCTAGAGGCTTTGGCATGAGTGGGTATGGGTTTTTAAATATGACTTTGTTCATTTAATAGTATTGGTAAAGTAGATATGGTACCAGCTCAACCTAAAATTTATCATATTGTTCATGTAGACAGGCTCGTTTCTATTTTGGCATCTCAAGGATTGTTATGTGATGCCCAAATCATTGCACAAAATGCCATAGGCACAACGATAGGAATGAATACCATCAAGCAGCGCCGTTTAACAGAGTTAACCTTGAGCAGTTATCCGGATTTGTTTGTTGGACAATGTGTGCCATTTTATTTTTGTCCTCGTTCCATCATGCTGTATGTAATTCATAGAGCTGATAGTGAGGAGTTAGCATATAAAGGCGGGCAAGAGCCAATCATTCATTTACAAGCCGATTTAAATGCAAGTGTTCAATGGGCACGGCAGCAAAATCACCGTTGGGCATTTACTTTATCGAATGCGGGCTCACGTTTTTTTGAAGATAGAAATGATTTAGCGCAGTTGAATGAGCTGGATTGGCAGGCAATTGCTGCAACGCAATGGCAAAATTGCAAAGAGGGAAAACAAGCTGAGTTTTTGATGGAACACAGTTTTCCTTGGCACTTGATAGAAGCTATTGTGGTAAAATCCCCCGCTATTTATCAGCAAGTTGCAAACATCTTGCGAACAGCAGCATTTAAGCCCACACTAACAATAAATTCTAACTGGTATTACTGAGGAGGCCGTAGATATGATTAGAATGACACATGGTGATATTTTACGCGCTGATGCAGAAGCGATAATTAATACTGTTAATTGTGTTGGCGTGATGGGGCGTGGCATAGCACTACAATTTAAAAAGGCGTGGCCAAACAATTTCAATGCTTATGCTCTTGCTTGTAAAAACAAAGACGTACAGCCAGGTAGAATGTTTATTTTTGAAACGGGTCAATTAGCCAATCCTCGTTATATTATTAATTTCCCGACAAAACGCCACTGGCGTGCTGCAAGTCGTATTGAAGATATTGAATCTGGCCTTGTAGCGCTGGTTCATGATATTCAACGGCTTGGAATAAAATCTGTTGCTATTCCACCGCTAGGTGCTGGTTTAGGTGGCTTAGATTGGGCAATTGTGCGTGAAAAAATTGAAGAGGCAATGAAGCCTTTGCGTGATGTGGATGTTTTTCTCTACGAGCCTCTAGGTGCACCTCAAAACGACAAAATAGCAAAACATAAAGCAGTGCCTAACATGACGGCTGGTAGGGCTGTATTAATTGAGTTAGTGCAACGCTATTTAAGAGGTTTGCTTGACCCAACCGTTTCGTTACTTGAAGTTCATAAGCTTTTGTATTTTATGCAAGAAGCAGGTGAGCCATTAAGATTAAAATACGAAAAAGCGCATTATGGCCCTTATGCACAAAATTTGCGGCATGTGCTCAATGCGATTGAGGGGCACTTTATCTCTGGTTATGCCGATGGTGGAGATGCACCTGAAAAAGAGTTACGGCTAGTGCCCAGTGCTAAAGAAGATGCGCAGGAGTTTCTTACTCAACACCCTGACACTCGAACACGATTTGAGAAAGTGTCGCAGTTAGTCGAAGGTTTTGAGTCCCCACAAGGCTTAGAACTCTTGGCAACGGTGCATTGGTTAAGTAAACATGAGCCAGTACAAAGCACCGAAGAACTTGTACAAAAGGTACACTCATGGAATGCACGCAAACAAATGTTTACTGCAAGGCAAATTGCTATTGCAGAGCAGGTGTTAACAGATCAAAGCTGGATAACTGCATAGTTAATAAATAACGTAACTATTCGGAAATTCCAGATAGTTTATTTTTACTTTGTCTGGATCCTTTTCCCCGTCAATTTTAAAAACAGTACTCCGACAGTTCGAGTTTGTTTTTTGGCTGTGAGCCTTAGGGTGTTGCTACCGACATGAATGTCGGTAGCAACACGTGATTCAGAGTGGTTTTCGTTTTCTAGCTGTTAGTCAAAGCAGTGGGGATGATTTGTTATGAATACTCGAACCTGTTCAATTTGCGAGATGGGCCAACTCATCCTGCATACTGAAAAGATTACGGTTGAGCATTTGGGGCAACAAGGCCAAATTGAAAGCCAGTATTCAATGTGTGATTACTGTAATAGTGAACAGGCAGGTGCAGATGAAGCTCGTTTTAATAAGCTTGCCATGAATGCCTCTAAAAAGCAGGAGCTTAAAACAGTCTGATACATACTGCCAATTAAAAAGCGACATCAAATAATATCGAGCTATTTGGCGCTTTTGATATTAAAATTGCACCAACAACACCCCTCCCGCTACCCGTTAGATCAGCGCCCTGCGAGGGGTTACTCGTTTCTGGGGCTTGTGATTTCGAGTAGTTTGTAAGATATAGGCCCCAGTCTTAACGGCGACTGAGGCGCAGCCACGAGCCAAAACACTAGGTAAAGGCTCAACCAGCTTTAAAGAGCTTGAGTGAAATTGTGGTTTTCATCATAACAAATATCAAGCTATTTAGCCTTGTTGTTGAGTTTCCTTCTCGTCGTTAACAAAGCATTTGTTCGTAATCCACACATCATTCTCCGGTCCACAAAGGTGGTGCAGCAGCGCTAGGTTGATCTGGTGGCTGATCACGTTGGCGTTTCGTTTTTGGCGCTCTTTTTTCAAACCTCTCAGTAATAAACCTGTGCACGATTTACCCATTTGCTCCGGCGAACTGGGCAGGCAAAAAGCGCGGTTTTGCTGTTTGGGGTGCAAGGTAGCGCGCTTTCCCGTTTTAGATAAAGGCGTGATGCACCAAAAAATACAGGCGTTGGCCGGTGTGTTTGCTTGCAATGTTCTGGTTTGGCTTGTGCAATCCCCATATACCGGTAATAAATGTGCCGGTAACAAAACTAGTCCGCCTTGGGCATGGCCATCAACCTCAGGTAAAGGTAGCCAATACAGGTTTGGCCATTGCTCGGGGCTTTGCCATTTTTCTACGATCACTTGTGCGCCAATGCTGTTCAGCCATTGGTGAATCGGGCAGCCAGGGTGCGCTTGTTTAACGCGCGGTAACTGATAGGTCAGCCAGCGGGTTAAGCGTTCGGCTGCATTATCGCACTGGCTTAATGCTGGGTAGAGGGTAAACGCGCCATGCCCAACCAGTAACGCGACCACCTGCTGTATCCATTCTCTATCCCAATCGTTAGCACTTGCCCATAACACGTCACTTATCACCTTATTGGTTTTTCATGCCGTCTATTTTCAGTTGTCGGATGCAGACGCGGTGGTGAATTAGATGAAAGAAATGGCCATCAAACTAACCAGTCTAATCGGTTTTTTATGATCACCTGTGCGCGGCTAACTGTTTGAAATATATCGTCCAATACGGCGCTGTTTGGCGGCATTTGGCTAGTGCAAAAAATCGAGACGCCAAACGATCGTTTGCATTCTGGGTTTAAAAAACCAAACGGTTTGTACTTTGATGCCGAGGTTGGTTTAGGGTACAAAAAGTGCCAAACCTTGCTTTGAGCCAGTAATGGCAAGGCCTACCAGCGTTGGATTTCAATCGAGACGCCAAACAGTAAATGGACTAATTTCCCTGTTTGGCGTTTCGATCCAAAAGCCAAACGGATAGTGGTTTTGGCGTATGGGGGGTAAAGGCATGGGGAAGTGTTGAACGAAGAGCAGCTTGCTAATTTGACCTGGTATTTTATGAAGAGGCCTTTTCCAGCTTTAGTGAAGGCTGATTGTCACTGTTACCATCAATGTACTCAAGGGCGTACCCCATAGCCTTGTAGCTTTTCTCGCGTTTTTTAAACATGCGTTGCAGCATAGGGAGAGCGCAGTCCACATAGTCGTGAATAGTGACTTGTGTTTTGCCTTCCGATTCACGATGAATACGACCGGCATATTGGGCCAACGTACCTTTCCATGCGATTGGCATGGCCAAAAACAACGTATCCAGTCTTGGCAGGTCAAACCCTTCACCCACATATTTTCCTGTTGCGACGACAACTTGAGCCGATTGTAGATGATTGTCAGCGTTCTTGCGTTCCGCAGCTTTCATGGCGCCTTTGAGTACGACAGTGCTTATACCCATCTCGGTAAGTCGTGAGTGTATGTACTCTGCGCTCTGTAAGGACTAACGGGTGAACGCTCGTTTTGAGCGCTACGCAAAGCCTCTCTTAATGCGAGAAGCTGCTGCTTTTCGTTTTCAAGCTCAGCTAGCCTGTTATCAATAGCAGAAATGTTTGGGTAGCGAGCGTCATTCATAACAAACTAATTTTGATTCGCAGCGCTATGAAGCGCGAACTTGCGGTGGCTTGATCAGTGACTCTGCTGGAATACCTAACCCTTCATGAAGTTTCCAAATCATTTTTAGCGTGAGTGATCGCTTATGGTTTAGGATTTCATAAACACGATTGCTTTTACCTATCATGGGTTCAAGATCTTTAACCGTTAAGCCTTTGCGCTCCATCTCAAACTTTATTGCCTCAACAGGGTCTGGCAAATCCATTGGAAAATGCTTTGCTTCGTAGGCTTCAACTAACGTAACCAAAATGTCCAGCTTTTCGCCTTCAATGGTATCTGGCTCCGCCATCATTAGGTTTTCGATGTCGTTTAATGCCGCGCGGTAGTCGGCATCTGTTTTAATAGGTCTGATGTCCATTATATTTACCTCTTGTTACTACCTTTTGGCTTTAAATCGTTTGCACATCAATTTTATCGTATTGTGCATGGCTGCCGATAAACCGTATGTAAACCACCTTGTAGGCATAATTGATCCAAACGACTAACCGGTATTTATTACCGGCAATGTTAAACACGACACGTCCATCTTTGAGGATGCTGGCATTTCTAAAGTCCTGTTTCACATCCGCCGGTGCTCCCCAATCAGCGTTTAATGCATGCCTATACCACGCTAAAGTTGGCTCTTTAGCGTCAATGTATTCTGGGCTGTCTTCCCAAAATGTTTTTAAGGTTGATAATGCGATAATTCTCATAAACAGATGTTAGTCCCAATTTGGGACTTTTGCAAGTTTGGTATTCTTGATGCGGTTAGGAGTTGTTACCGCATCCCCAATTGCCCCATTCCTTGGGGCAGTGTAATTTCCTTTTATTCACCCTCTAAAGCTTGGCATATCAAGTGCTGCCCCATTGTCCCAACTGCCCACGGTAAGTGAGCAAATGGCTTGTTAGTTTCGCCTGATGGGCCTTTTCGGCATGCGGCTGCGTTTGCCATCGAAGAACGCCAATACTCTGAACCAATAGAGCGATTCTTCATAACCTAGGCTGTACGTTGGGCGTGCAGGCGGGATGAGCCCTAGTTTACGTCCTAGGCCGACAATCACGTAGAACGTGAGTTTTAACGTCAGCCAAGGAGCGAGTACCACGAATACCATCAGGCATTGCCGAGTAAGTGCGTAGCCTATGCCATGAGGCTGTTCGAGTAGGGCAATGCCAATACACCAGCCAAGTCCTGCCAGCATGGCTATTGGAAAGGTAATGGGGGCGAGTCGCATCATAAATTGCATGTTAACGCCCTCCTGTGTGGTATTGTGAAGCGGGCTCAAAGTTCACCAGTGGTTCAACCACATCAGCTACGGTTTGATGGGCAATTCGGCGCTCTTCAAAGTAATCGTGGCGGTCGTAGATACCCTCAACGCCTTTTAGCTTATGGTAGAGCAGCGTTCGGCCACGTTGCCTGCAATGCCCAAAGAGGCGGCAAGGCTGCGAAAGGTGCGGCGCAAATCGTGTACGGTGAAGTGTTCAAGTTTGCCCATTTTATTGGGAGGCTGCTTTTTGCGCCCAGGCTCGCGACCAAAGAGCTTAGAAATGGCACGGTTAAGCGTATCTGGCCCCATATGTGGACGATGGCTTGCTCGTCTGGCTGGGAAAACATAAGGCGAGCCACAAGCGCGGATTTGCAACTCGTTAAACCAAGCAATGGCTTGGTGTGGTAAGGAAATGCTGATTGGGACGCCGGTTTTGCTGCGTTCTTTGGGCAGATCCCACACGCCTGTGGTTAAATCCATTTCACGCCACATGGCTTCGCACAGTTCGCTTTTGCGTACACCCAATACCAAAAACAGGCAGCAAGCGAGGTAGTTGTCGCGGCCAAAGCTATTGATATGGGTATAAAACACGCTAAAGGCGTAGTGAATTTCCTCTTTGCTAAGCATCCTGTCTTTACTGGACTCCACGCCACCGGCATCGTCTACGGTAAATGCTGCGGCTGGGTTGTTCAGCGTTAAGTCGAGCTTTATCGCATGCCGAAACAGCTGCTTCATGTACATCAAGGTATCGTTGGCAATGGTAGGGCGGTTACTTTCTCGAATGCGCTCTAGCACCTCCCGCACGTCACGTGCAGTCACCTCAGCAATACACTTAATGCCAATGACTGGGCTTATGTCTTTGGTGTAAACCCGATACGGAATCTTGGGATGCTTAAGTCGTCGACTAAGATCGGTTCGATACCAGTCATGGAACAGTTGATCCACGGTTTCAATGTTAGGTAACTCGATTTTCTGTTTTTCTAGAAGAGGATCTATGCCGTCACGTACTTCCTTTCGAAAGTATGCGGCGGCAATTCGAGCGTCTGCCAACGACATTAAAGGAAATTGCCCCAAGGTTGCTTCTCGTCTTCCTTTGGCTGTGGTGTAGCGGATCATCCAGTAAGGCGAGCCTTGTTTGCGGACGCAAAAGTATAACCCTTCACCGTCTGAATATTTTTTTGGGTCGGCTTTGCTGTATGCAATAACCTGTTTTGCTGTGAGTTTTCCCATGTTTACTCCATAGTTGCTGAAATAATGGAGGGGGCAATAATGGCTGCCCACCACCGATTTGCTTATTGAATCAGCAGCTAACCTGTTGTGGTGGCGAGTTAAATGCGAAAATTGGGTAACTTACTGCCCACCAATTTGCTCACCGCAAAATGCTTATTGAGCAAAAATGAGGGTCTTGCCCACCATTTTTCCCACCACTTAAACAGCAACTGGTAACGGACATCTGCAAACCGATTTGGACGGGGAAAATAAAAAAGCCCTGTATTTTCAAGCAAATAACAGGGCTTTTAAGACATTCTTGGACGGGTAAAAAAACTATTCGATGTTTTGAATTTGCTCACGCATCTGCTCAATCAGCACCTTAAGTTCAACCGCCGATTGGGTGATATCAGTATTAATTGATTTTGAACCAAGCGTGTTCGACTCGCGGTTAAATTCCTGCATCATAAAATCTAAACGGCGGCCAACTGCCCCGCCCTTTTTAAGAATGTTGCGGGTTTCTATTACATGAGCGTTTAATCGGTCTAACTCTTCGGCAACATCCACTTTTTGCGCAAGCATAATCATTTCTTGTTCGAAGCGGCCTGCGTCTAGCTCAATTTTTGCTTCTTCGAAGCGAGCTTGTACTTTTTCGCGCTGCCACACCATAATTTCAGGCATACGGGCGGTGACTTTCTCGGCTTCTATTTCAATGGCGTCTAAGCGCTGAGTAATCATGCCTTTCAACGCTTCGCCTTCGGTGGCACGTGCGCTTATAAAATCGTTAAGTGCTTGGTCGAACGCAGCCATAACATCGCCATGAATGGTATCCATGTCGGCTTCTTCGGCAGCAATCACACCAGGCCAGCGCAATACGTCTAGCGGGTTTACACCGGTAGATTGTCCATGAGCTTGTACCCAGTCGGCGGCTTGAAGTACTTGTTTAGCCAACGCTTCGTTAAGGCTAAGTGTGGTTACAGCAGCATCGTTGGCGGTGAAACGTAACGCGCACTCTACTTTCCCGCGGGCCAGTTTTTTTCTAAAACGTTCGCGAAGTACTGGCTCTAAAGAGCGGAATTGCTCGGGTAAGCGGAAATAAGTTTCTAGAAAACGCTGGTTAACAGAACGTATTTCCCATACGGCGGAGCCCCACTCTTTTTTCGTTTCAACCCGCGCGAATGCGGTCATGCTGTAAATCATAAATAGTCCTTTTATTGCACTTTTTGCAAATGAAAGCCTGCAAAAACAACCCGCTGTCGCGCATTGTGTCATCATTATCATCAGGCAGGTTTTCTTGTATTCACTATAGTAGCCTACATTGATAAGAGTTCGATATGCTAAAAGGGCGAAAGTTCGTTTTTAACAGCTGCTATTAGTGCGTTATACTTACGCCCCAAACTTAGGCTTGTCTGAACACTTACCCATTATTAAGTGCGTTACTTGCCAGAATTATTTCTTTTATAAGCATTCATCTCGTGGAGAACTCTATGCGTCCAAGCGGCAGAACCGCCAATCAAATTCGTCCAGTTACTATTACTCGTCAGTACACATGTCACGCTGAAGGCTCAGTGCTGGTGGAGTTCGGCAACACTAAAGTGTTGTGTAACGCCACGGTTGAAGAAGGCGTGCCTCGTTTCATGAAAGGCCAGGGCAAAGGTTGGATCACGGCGGAATACAGCATGCTTCCTCGTGCTACTCATACTCGTAGTGGTCGTGAAGCTGCTCGTGGTAAACAAGGTGGCCGTACGCTAGAAATTCAACGCCTTATCGCGCGCTCGCTTCGCGCTGCAGTAGATTTGAAACTACTAGGCGAAAACACGATCACGCTTGATTGTGATGTTATTCAAGCTGACGGCGGTACACGTACTGCGTCTATCACGGGTGCCTGTGTGGCTTTAGTTGATGCGTTAACATATATGCGTAGCAAAGGCATTTTGAAAGCCAACCCTCTTAAGCACATGATTGCGGCGTTGTCGGTAGGTATTTATAAAGGTACGCCTATTGCTGACCTTGAGTACACCGAAGATTCAGTAGCCGAAACAGACATGAATATCGTCATGACAGAAACCGGTAAGCTTATTGAAGTACAAGGTACCGCAGAAGGCGAACCGTTTGCGTTTGAAGAGCTTGATGAAATGCTAACTATTGCTAAGCATGGTTTGCGTGAATTGTTCGATATTCAAAAAGCAGCACTGGCGTAAGGAGTTACCATGAAAGCGTTTCAGCGCAGTTTTATTGAATTTGCCATTGAACGTGGTGTACTTAAATTTGGTGAGTTTACCTTAAAGTCTGGCCGTGTAAGCCCGTACTTTTTTAACGCAGGGTTATTTAACTCTGGCGGTGACTTAGCCAAGTTGGGGCGCTTTTATGCCGATGCACTTGTAGATGCTGGAGTGGAATTCGACGTATTGTTCGGCCCTGCCTATAAAGGTATTCCTATTGCCACAACGACAGCGGTAGCCTTAGCCGATAGTCATCATCGTGATGTACCTTATTGCTTTAATCGCAAAGAGGCGAAAACTCACGGTGAAGGGGGCAACTTAGTAGGTAGCCCGCTGGAAGGTCGCATCATGTTAGTGGATGATGTAATTACCGCAGGTACGGCTATTCGTGAGTCTATGACCTTGATAGAGCAGCACAACGCGAGTTTATCCGGTGTGCTTATTGCGCTAGACAGGCAAGAACGCGGTAAGGGTAAATTATCTGCTATTCAAGAAGTCGAGCGCGATTTTGGTACTACAGTAATTGCTATTGTCACGTTAGCTGATGTGGTGACTTACTTAACTGAGCAAGACAACATGACTAATGAAATCAACGCGATAAATACATACCGTGAAACCTATGGTATTTAAGTATGGCGACTGAATTTCAACAAGCCTTTGATGAAGCCACAACGCATTTAGATGCGTTGGGGCTTCGTTGCCCTGAGCCGGTGATGATGGTGCGTTTGCAAATACGTAAGCTGGAAGACGGTCAGACTTTGTCGATAACGGCAGACGATCCTTCAACGGCACGAGATGTGCCTAGCTTTTGTCGATTTATGGAGCATACCCTAGTGGCATCACAAACCGATGTAATGCCGTATCAGTATGTGATCAAAAAAGGGGTGTAGGGCGCTCTTAGCGCTGTTAGTCAACTCAGGTTCGTCGATATCTGGCTTCAAACCCGCAATAAATACCAAACATGATAAACCCGACTCCCATGGCAGCTAACATGTAGAGCCCGAACGCTTGCTGGGTAAGGGTTTGTAGTGCTTGTTGCAGCCCTCCCGCCTCAGAAGGGTCGTTTTTTACCGCAGATATAACAAAGAAACTGCCCACCAGCAAATACACCACACCTCGGGCGAAATAGCCTAGTCTACCAACCACTTTGGTCGTTTTCTGTTTATGACCTGTTAGCTTTGCTTGTTCAAACTTTTTGAGGAAATCTGCTTTGTAAGCGTGTTTAAACTGCATAAAAGCAAATATAAGCACTCCTGCACCAATAGCAACAACCAAATAGGTTCCCCATTGATACTGTAAAAGTTGATGGCTTACCTGTTCCCCTTTGGAACCACCGCCACTATTTGAACTACTGCCAGAGTTGCTACCAATTAGCACTTTTGCGCCTAAAAACGCGGCGCCGAAATAGAATATTCCTGATACAAACAAAAACACGCGCATAATAATGTCTTTCGCTTTTGTCATATCTAGCGATTCGGTATTTAAAATACTTTGAAGCCATCGCCACAGGGCATAGCTCACTAATCCCGCTATTAAAATACCGAGTAGCACTTGGCCAAATGGCTGTGATTTGAGGGTGGAAAACACGTTTTCTTGTGTCGCTTTTTCACGGTCTGCGGCAGTAATTACCGAGGAAAGAATAAAGACACCAAGTATGGAGTACATGATGGTTTTTGCGCTGTAACCTGCGCTGGCAATGGCTGAAAGCCAGTTTGATGTATCGCGCACGGTGCGCTCCTCGTTCGTATAATTGAATTTCGTCTATTACGATTATCAAGAATCGAACCACTAATAATAAAGGCGTAAATAATAAACCTGCGCAGCGTTTTGGCGCGTCTTACTTGCTATTACTCTATATGTATCTACCGGATTACCTACTCGTTGTCACCACTGACGGCTTGCAACAGAAGCTGCTGCAATTGTTGTTTACTACGAGAGCAGTCGCAATGAATGTCTGACACATGCAAGTTTTGCCCACTCAACATTTTTTGAAGCACCGATGCTTTTACGTTTAACGATATGAAGTCGTTGTTATCCTGAAATGATTCTACTGTCATGCTAATGTCCCTCGCCTTCATGGGGTATGTTTTACGGTTGATAGGTTGTATCACTAGTGCAACGTTAGCGCCTGCTGATGTTCCGCAGGCATCGCGCCACCGCCCTTTTCAAGCGCTACCTGTATAGCGCAAATAAGCTTACACACTGAGGGCTTACTGGCATGTAAAGGCAATATAGCGATAAGTTGCTGGTGGCACTCTTGTAGAATTTGGTGAGCTTCGTGTTTTATATTTTCTTTGTGCAGTAACGAGGATAAATACATGGCCATAGTGCCAAAGGCCAATACATCTTCGTGAATAGATTTATCCACCGTATCGGTAACCGGCTGTAAGGCAGTAAGAACAACTTTAGCGGCTTCGAAGGTTTGATAGCCAAGGCGCCTCGCCTCGTTATATTTGCCCGCTTGGTGAGCTTGCTGCGTTTGTACCTGCATCGCGATCCTGTGCTCGCGGGCGTGTGAAGGGTTTAGCTGTAACCACTTTCTGTAGACTGGGCATAACCGTTGTAAATTCATAATTTGCACCTCCTAAAAACTACATTAGTGCAAATGAGAATTATTATCAAATGTAAAATTGAAAAATTTTATCGAAGTAATTTACAAAGCAGATTAGCGCGTTAAGTACACATTTAATAGTGCTGGAAAAACCACTAACCTTTCAACATATTAACCGTAAACCATACGCCTATAACTAACGCAGTGAGCACGGCAATGGCGGCAATTTTATATTTCTTAATAAGCTGCTCGGCCTTGTTCCCCGCGAAATACACTACGGCGGCTAAGCCAAAATAGCGGATGGCCCGCGCGATCACCGTGGCTAACAGAAAAAGGCCGAGAGAGAATTTGGTGGCACCTGCTGCTAACATGGCCACTTGAAAGGGGATGGGGGCAATACCCAATGTCATCACAAACCAAAACCCTTGGTTTTGCATTTGTTGTTTAACACTGTCGAATTGTTGTTGGCTGAAAAACGTATCAATTACCCACTGGCCGAGTAGGTCGAATAAATAATACCCTAGCGCGTAGCCAAATATCGCACCCACTACACAACCTAAGGTTGCCATTAGCGCTATCAGCCAAAGCTTATCACGGCGGGCTTGCATCAAGGGCACCATAATCGCTTCAAGAGGCACCGGCACAATGGTCGACTCTAAAAAAGACGCAAACGTGATGCCGGTAAGCATGTGTTTGGAGTCTACGAGTTGCTTCGTCTTTTTCTTTACCTTTTTACCCAGTGCCATCTTTTATTTTTACTGCCTTGAAGTTAATGCGGCCCTGATACCCAAAGCCTTTCCATTATTGTTTGTAAATTTTGCCGTCTTTCATCACAAAATACACACTTTCTAATAGCGTTATATCTTCTAGCGGATTACCAACTACGGCTACTAAGTCGGCGAATTTTCCAGCCTCTAATGTACCTAAGGTATCACTAACACCCAGCAATGCTGCGCTATTAACGGTAGCGCTTAAAATCGCGTCTGCTTCAGACATACCCGCTTCTACCATTAAAGAGAATTCTTGAGCATTGTCGCCATGTGCAGAAACTCCGCTGTCAGTTCCAAAAGCAATTTTTACGCCTGCTTTATGCGCCTTTTCAAAGGTATTTTGAATAAGCGGGCCAATCGCCGCGGCTTTTGGGCGCACTAGTTCAGGAAAATAACCGTCAATCTTTGCTTTGTCGGCAACAAATTTACCTGCCAAAATCGTTGGCACATAGTAAGTCCCTTTTTGTTTCATTAGGTCGCGCACTTCGTCGTCCATGTAGGTGCCGTGCTCAATGGAGTCAACGCCAGCGACAATAGCGCGTTTCATGCCTTCTTTACCGTGAGCGTGAACCGCTACCGTCATGCCGTAATCTTTTGCGGTCTGTACAATAGCTTCTAGTTCATCGGTCATAAATTGTGGGTTTTGACCGCTTTTCGCTACGCTCAATACGCCGCCAGTGGCAGTGATTTTAATTAAATCTGCACCGTCTTGATAACGTGAACGAACGGCTTCACGGGCTTCTACTTCGCCGTTAACCACGCCTTGTTTAGGGCCAACGTCGGGGCGCAGTAAGTGAGATAATCCGTTGCTTGGGTCGGCATGTCCGCCTGTGGTGGCTATTGATTTTCCTACCGTGAATATACGCGGGCCTGTGGCATAACCTTTACTGATCGCATTTCTAAGAGAGACAGTTTCATGATAGCCGTCACCTAAATTACGTACTGTGGTAAACCCCGCATCTAGCGTAATTTCAGCATAGTTAGCGGCCTTAAGTGCATAGTCGGCTTCATTTAATGAAAAGCGCTCTAAATAGGTTTGAGGGCCTCCATGCTGTGAAGACAAATGAACATGCATATCCATCAAGCCAGGCATGACAGTGGCATCTTTTAAATCGATAACCGTGTCTGATTTTGAGGGTGTTTTATAACCAGACTCTACCGACGCAATTTTGTTGCCCTCGATAACAATGGTTACTTCGCTTTTAAGCTTGTCCGACGTGCCGGTGAAGGCTTTACCTGCATGCACAAGGGTGGCGGAAACGGCAGGCGCTGAAAGGGCAATTGTGCCCAACGTTGCCAGTCCTAAGGAAATAGCTAATGAAGTCAGTGTCTTTTTCATGATGGTTCTTCTTATGATGTGTGAATAGACGAAGAACCAATGTAGAACACCAGCAAAGCTAACGCAAAACTTTGCGCTACGTTATCGGTGTTATTTTACTTGCTGTGCTATTTAAAACTGCTTGCCATCGCCAGCATAAGCTTCTGCCCGGGCTTTTAACTCGTGACTTTTAATCAAAGGCTTACATCGAAGCTTAATGTTAACGCTTGTCACTACTATTTCGTGGGCACGGCGCCAATAATGAAGGGGATAGAATTCGAGGTAACCACAAATTGCGTTTCATCACCTTCTTGCTGCTCGCTAGCCTGCTCAAGCAGTTGGTAATAAACGTTTTGATGCAAACGCGCCCACAAATTGCGTCTAACTAAAACATAGGGGATGGGCGTTGCGTCAGTATCTTGTAAGTCGACGGGGGGCTTGCGTAAGCTGAGTTGTTCTGCCGCGCTCAGTGTAACGATATCGCCAGTTTGTGTGGTGAGCTCTAAGCAATCGTTATCAAAACGCCACTCGGTAACCAAAAAAGGCACGTCTTCTACGGTAATCCCCACCTTCTCAACTGGGGTAACCAAAAAGTAACTGTCTTCTTCTTTTTTAAGCACAGAGGCAAATAGCTTCACTAAGCTTGCTCGACCTATGGGGCTACCTTCGTAAAACCAACGGCCATCTAGCGCGATGGTTAAATTGATATCACCGCAAAAAGGCGGGTTCCACTTTTCCACCGGCGGAAGGGGGCGCGCCTTGTCAGACGTGCCCTTTAATTGCTGTTGAAATCTAGTTAGATCCATTTTCTTCAAGCAACACTTTAATTTCACGCAGCTTCGCTTTAATACGGCGCATATTGTCTGGGCCTGTACGAAGCAACTGCTTCTGCGGTTCGTTTAGATTCTCTAAACGAGGATCGGTGTACTTATAGGTAACTGAATCGGTATACACTTCAACAGGTACCGGCACTTCAGGTGTATCGAGCAACTGATCGATAGCATCTAATACCACTTCGTTGAAGTTTTTATTCGAATCGCCAATTTCTGCGTATTTGTCTTGAATGTCGCCTTTATAAATATCGTACATGCCCAACAAGGCTTCACTTTCAAACGACTCAAGCATGTTTACATAAGGTGTATAGCGCTTATAGCTTGCGGCATCAATCCATTGCTTACCAGCCTGAGAATAAACACGGAATGTTTGTTCAGGAGGCGTAAGCAACTGGTGATTAGGCGCCATTTCATCATTCGCTAAGTTGGTAACAGAGACCACAAATCGTTGTAATAAACCTTCATTCACAATCATGCGGTTTACGCTGTCGTCAGTGGCGGTAGAAATATCCAGCAGTGATGATTTTATGGCTGGGTCGCTCACATCTAACGGCTCAGGATCTGGCTCTACAGGTTCCGGCATTGGAGGGACTTCGTCTGGCTCTTCAAGCTCTAAAGGTGGCGGAGCAGGCTTAGTTTCAAAAACGTCGGGCACTTCTTCAACAGGCGCTTCCGCATCTGGCTGAATAACTTCAGGCTCGGGGGCGACGGGCTCTTCTTCTTTCGAAGGCCAAAACACGAGAGCCAAGATGACTACAATTATTACCCCGATAATAAGAAAATGGGGACCTAACGTACGCTTTTCTGACGATTCGTTCATAATATCTCCGCTGCAATAACTGATCTAATATTAATACTATCAGAGATAACACCCAATATTTGGATATCACGCAAGAGAATTGTTCTCTGATGAAGGTAATTTCCTTATTTAGAACACTTTTTAACGTAATTGGTTCGCAATTCGATCGCAATTTGTAGCAATTTCTTAGCGATAGCAGCAAGTACTAAGAAGTTCTAGAAAGGGGAACTTTGGTGTCATCATTCAATAAATCCCTTAATTTTTCCGTGAAATGTAAAATAACTTGATCATTTGATACATATTATTAACAATTCAGGTGGGTTTAAAATTCGTAGATATTATGACTGTCATTCTTTTTGCTATTCCTTTATTTGTTCTTCTTATCGCCATTGAAATATTTGTCGATAAGCGGAAAAAAACAGGTCACTATCGTGCAAACGATGCGATTACCAGTATAAGCATGGGCGTGTTATCGAGAATCATGGCCCTTGGGCATCAACTTATACCGCTCACTTTCTATGTATTGGTGTTTAATACTTTTGCGTTTATCGAACTGAGTTATTCACCTTGGGTATGGATAGCTGCATTCATATTGTACGACTTCTTTTATTATTGGAATCACCGTATGGGCCATGAAATGAGTATTTTATGGGCTGCCCATGTGGTGCATCATTCCAGTGAAGACTACAACCTAACTACCGCACTTAGACAAACAAGTGGTGCTATTTTCAGCTGGGTTTTCTACCTACCTTTAGCGCTAATAGGTTTTCCTCCAGAAATGATAATTACCGTTGGCGCACTTAACTTGATATATCAATTCTGGGTTCATACTCAGCATATTGATAAACTAGGCTGGATGGAGAAATGGTTTGTTACCCCCTCGAACCATCGTGTACATCACGCCCAAAACCGAGTTTATATCGATAAGAATTATGGTGGTGTGTTCATCATATGGGATCGTTTATTCAATACCTTTATTCCAGAATTAGAAAGCGACAAACCAATATTCGGTATTCGTGGTGCATTGAAAAGTTTTAATCCTTTGTGGGCGAATGCACAGCTTTATAGTCAATTAGTCAAAGACAGTTTTTATACCTCACGTTGGCAAGATAAACTGCGTGTGTGGTTTGGTCGCACGGGGTGGCGCCCCGATGATGTGGCCGAACGCTTTCCCCATGAAAAAGCGCCGCTGTCCTCGTTCAAAAAATTTAACCCTGCATTGGCTGCCCCTGTTACTTATTACAGTGTTGTGCAGCACGTTATCGTGTTGTCTATCACCGTATACTTATTGCTTTTTATTGAAGCCTTAAGTGGTGCTCACCAATTAATATTGGTGGTGACAATAGTGGCGATGAGTATCCAAAATGGGTTTGTTTTGGCCGGTTCAAAACTGGCATTGGCGCTAGAAGGGCCTCGATTACTGATATTTCCACTGATGTGGTTAGGAAGTGGGATTGTTTTTCCTGCAGCCATATTTAGTGGCGCGTGTTTGATCAGTATGATCATGCTCGTTAGAGCGGTGCGCTCTAGCGTAACACTCAGTAATATGTCTAATAGCGTGTCTTCAGAGGATACCGATACCCCAGTATCAATATCATCGTAATGAACCTGTTTGTCACCAGCAACGTAAAAATCAGCGTAAAAATTATCAAAAAAGTCATCGGTTGATTTACGTGCGCTGAGGGGCGGTTATGCACAAGTTTCTATTTACCCAAATTGAAGGTAAGTCTTTAAGCATCGATTATCTTGAAGTTCAGTCGTATGAGATGAACGTTTATTTGGTGTACCTCACCGTGGGGAACAAAAGTGGCATGGTGTACGATAAGCAAGACCGACCCATGCGTTTTTTCAGTACAGGCCAAATACGAGAAGTATTTTCTCACTGCACCGTACAGCAGGCCGTTATGAAACACGACTCCCCTTATGACGAAATGATTGGTAACCCGCCCAAAAGTGCACAACAAATGGCATTGCCATTTAGCATGCAGTTGCCTTATTAGTCATTCACGGTACTAACGTAATATCAGGGCTCGCAATATCAGAGCTCGCAATATCAGAGCTTTAACCAAGGCTCTGCTGCGGCGCGCATATTAACTTGTGTGCCTAATCGCTTAGCCAACATGTACAGCCCTCCTAACTTGCGATGAATAAACAGGGCATCAACTGGCGGTGTATGCCAGAAATCATGCTGCATGGTCAACGCCACGCCTTTGTCGTGCAGTCTTGGCAACAGGTCGCTATTGCCGAAATCGTAGGGGCCGTCTTCTCTAATTGCTTCGCACGCTTCCATTCCCAATGCCACTACAAGGTCTTGCTGTGCATCACTGTGTTCTTGGTTTATTAAACCAATCTGCAGGGCTGCGTGTTGCATGTCTTGTTTACTGCCGCTGGCAGCACTTTGAAGCAGTGCTTGGTAGCCCAATGCAATATCATCTGGGACTTCTCGCGTTGCCCCGAAGTCTAGTAATACCCATTGCTGAGTATCTTCTTTGTATCGATAGTTCGCTAAATTTGGGTCGCTTTGAAGTAACTTAAAGCCAAATATCTCGTTAAAAAATAATTGGAATAGTGACGTCATTAACTTGTTGCGAATTTCTTGGGGAGCGTTCATTGCAGCATCAAGGGGGCTGGCTTCGATAAAGTCCATTGTCAGCACAGAGTCTGTTGTTAACTCTGGATGAACACTGGGTATAACAAATTGGGAAGCGAATTCAGCATCGTTATGCTGCGTAACCGCGTCTTTATAGCGCGATAGCATGCTGGCTTCGCGGTGATAGTCGGCTTCTTGATGAAGTTGAATTTTTGCTTCTTCTAACAGCGGGCCAATATCTAACGAACTCGGCACCAAACCTGTGAGTTTAATTAGTGTTGCGACGTTATCAACATCGCTACTGATACTTTTACGTACACCAGGATACTGTACCTTTGCGGCCAGCATTTTCCCGTCCATAGTAATCACTTTGTGTACCTGACCGATGGAAGCGGCGGCAACGGGCGCATAGGAAAAATACAGCAAGTCATCATGCCAACTTTCTCCCCATTGAGCCTTTAGCGTGGTATCTAATTGGGCTTTTGGCATAGGGTCGGCATCTTCCCTTAGCCTAGCTAATATAGTAGCGAGTTCTGGCGGTAAAAAGTCGCCCGTATCCATAGAAATAAGCTGACCTAGCTTCATGGCGGCACCACGCATGGTGGCGAGCTGATCGGCAATGTTGGTAATATTTTTTGGTGTCAGTAACAATGCGCTAAGTGCAGGGCGTTCGCCCTTAATCCATTGGCTGGCACCATTAGTAACAACATTACCCGCAATTTTGCCTGCCAAAGCACCTAAGCGCCCTACTCTCCCAATTCGAGAAGAAGGTACTGCTCGCGCTTTTCGTTCATCGGTATTTTTTGCCATGAAGTAACCTTGGAAGCCTTTAATCTTTTATGAAACGCGTGCAGCCCCATTTAATGAAGATCACCCTGTGAGGCTCAATCTGTGAGGTCCAACCTACGGCACTCAGCCTACGAGTACCAAATTATCTTAGTACTTATACGCTAAAGTGTCGTTGGTCGATTACTTCTTAATTTTTTGTATATTGCTTAGTTAAATAGTGCTGCAATAAGGTTTTACGAAACTCTAGCTACGCTAATGGGGATAAAACTACAGATGATCACACAATCAGCTCTCAAATTCCCGGTGCTCAATATGGGCGTTTAGACTATCTGAGCTACCATTTGTAGTATAAGGCCAACTACGCTGCCTATTGCGAACCCTACCCAACCATTCCTTGTCATATAGCGAAATAATGCCGCGCCAAATATGCCACACCATAGCATGGCTGAATATACCGCTATCATGCCCTCACCAGTACCACTGTTAGGTAAAAACATCATCACAATGAAGGTAAGTGCCATGGCGCCGCTAAGTAGCACCCACATAATATTCTTGTTATTGGAAAACGCATTGGTGGTTGTATTATCGCTCATGGAAAGTCCCCATGGTGTGAGTTAAAAGCATGCCCTTACTTGTCCCTTTTTTATAAAAATCGACATTCATTTATTAATATAAACCGATTGTTCTAAAAACTGGGTATTAGGTTAACTTAGGCGAGATTAACGCAAATGGGAATAAGACTTCAGGGGGATATAAAAAAGCACTGCGAAGTGGCAGTGCTTTAAATCAGTAATAGGAAGTTGAATAAAGATTAAGTAACACGTACATAATGCACTTAGTGCATTAATGATGGTCGCTAGCAAATTCCACTTCAAGCAAGGTGACGTTGTCGGTGAAGGTCAGGGTTTTTAAAGGCCCATTCCCTTCTACATTTAACGTATTCACTTGCGTTGGCCACAAGTCACGTAAGGCATCGTGACGAATCATCAAACCATCTAACTCTGGCGGTTGAGCGGTTTCTTGGTACACCCAAAAGTGATTACCATCCAACTCAAAACCGACCAAACCTAAGTCTAATGACTTTTCCTCACCGTTTAACAACGCAAAATGGTTGCTCACGTAATCAGCGAAGGCTTGTTGGGTTTTCTCTTCTTCCATAATATCGGCGTGCTTATCGAACAGCACTTTTACAGCATGCTCGGCATCGTGCAGGTTAAAGCGGTGCATGACTTCAATGTTTTGCGTTCTAGGGTTGAACAACACTGTTGTGATAGCGGCTTTAACTTGGTGCGCGTTAGCCCAAGTACTGAATAAACCGGTACATAAAAAAACAGCCACAAGCAGCGCCGTTAGGCTCTGCTTGTGGTTTTTAGCAGATAACTTAAAAGGCATAACCTTAGTTGTCATCTTCGTCTTCGTCATCGTCATCGTCGGTCTTTAGCTCGGTTTTTACATCGTTCATAAGATCGCGATACTCGTAAGTGTTACGAGGCTTAGACTTGTACGCTTCAATACGTGATGGAATAATTTGACGCGGATAGTGGTTGTTTTCAACATCTACGTCTGCGGTTTCCCAATGTGGGTCAACCGTTACGCTCACTAGCTCTTTGCCTTTTTCAGTGACAATCAGCTTGCTTACCGCTTTCGGTGTACGACGCCAAATTTCAGCAGGAATACGCATCTCTTCTGTAGTGCCGTCTTCGAATGCTAGCTCAAGAATAATCGGCATAACCAAGCCGCCCTTGTTGCTAAAGTCGAGCACGTAGTAGTTTTTGTCTTCACGAACTGCACGTTCAAACGCTTTACGTTCCCAAGGCTCAAGTTTCTTCAAGAAACTACGGTACTTGTTGCGCTCTTTGTTAGTTACCGTGTAACGGTCGTTTTCGTCATAGAAATCTTTGATATCTTCGAAACGGTCTACCCAAAGTTCTTTCCCTTCTTCTTTGTTGCGAATATCGGTAAGTGATTTAGGTTTATCAAGTTCGGCTTCACGCTCACGGGCGAAATCAATATCAGGATCTTCAGTGTTCAAACGAAGCTTGTAAACGCTATCTAGGCTGATATCAACGTGATCGGTAGTGTAAAACCAACCGCGCCAGAACCAATCTAAATCAACACCAGAAGCTTCTTCCATAGTACGGAAAAAATCAGAAGGTGTAGGGCGCTTGAACATCCAACGTTGTGCATACTCTTTAAAGGCGAAATCGAACAAATCACGGCCAAGAATAGTTTCACGTAATATGTTTAGAGCAACGGCTGGCTTGGTGTAAGCGTTGGGGCCTAACCTAAGTACTGAATCAGACTGGGTCATAATTGGCACTTGGGTTTCAGACTTCATGTAGCTAACAATATCACGCGGCTCAACGCCCCACGGAATAGTTGGATCCCATTCGCGTCCTGCAACACCGTCTAGAAAACTGTTTAAGCCTTCATCCATCCATGTCCACTGGCGCTCATCAGAGTTAACCGTCATTGGGAAGTAGATGTGACCCACTTCATGAATAACTACGCCAATCAAAAAGCGTTTTTCAGCCAAAGAATAAGTACGAGAGCCATCGTCGCGAAGCTCGGTACGTGGACCGTTGAAGGTAATCATTGGGTATTCCATGCCGCCAACAGGTCCATTTACTGACTGGGCAACAGGGTACGGATAATCAAAGCTAAAGCGGCTATAAACATCCATAGTATGGATGATAGATTCAGTAGAGTACTTTTCCCAAAGCTCGCCACCTTCTTTCGGGTAGAAAGACATCGCCATGACTAATGGCTGAGTGTCGCCACCTTGGTGGTAGCCACGCGCATCCCACATAAATTTACGTGACGAAGCCCATGCGAAATCACGCACGTTGTCGGCTTTAAAACGCCATGTTTTTTGTTTGTTGGTGCCAGCTTTTTCGTTCTCTAGCGCTTCTTCAGCAGTAACCACGAATACAATACGGTCAGCATCTTCCGCTTCTTTCAAACGTTTACGCTGCGTGCTAGTTAGCACGTCGTCTGCGTTTTGCAATTCACCGGTAGAAGAAACGATATGATCGGCTGGAACCGTAATATCAACTTCGTAGTTACCGAATTCTAACGTGAACTCACCACGGCCAATAAACTCTTTGTTTGTCCATGCTTCGTAATCGGTATAAGCCGCTAGACGAGGGAACCATTGGGCGAGTAAGAAAATATCGTTACCGCCTTCACGTTCGTCATCTGGGAAGTGTTCGTAACCCGCACGAGCAGAAACGGCATCTTCTTCAACAATATTGAACGCAAAATCGATATCGAAAGTAACGTTGTTTTTAGGTTGAAGAGGTTGCGCTAAATCTACACGCATTAGCGTACCAACAATAACGTGGTGTAAATCGTTACCTGCGCTGTCTTGCACCCGTGAAATGGTGTAACCCAATTCGTTATCGTCAACAAACTGTTGGCGGCGAAGTGCGGCCATGCTCAGTTGTGCAGGTTTACTGCCACTGGCTGTTTTTGTAGCAGGTCCACGATTGCCAATGCCACCAAAAGTGGTGGTAAGGGCAGACATAGAATCGTCGCGGAATTTATTCTGATCCAATTGGATCCATAAATACTTCAACGTATCTGGTGCATTGTTGTGATAGGTAATGGTTTCACTGGCTTCAATACGGCGCGTATCTTCAATCAGCTTAACGTCAATTTTGTAGTCTACTTGTTGTTGCCAGTATTGATGACCTGGCTCACCCGCTGCATTTCGATATACATTGGGGGTAGGAAGAGATTCGTCTAGCTGACGGAACTTATCTTCAAAATCGCCTTTAGTTTGATTTATTGCTGCGTTGGCGAATGGAAGGTAAATCAGCATAGACAGCACTGGCGCAAGCCAGAAAAGATGTCGTTGGTGCTTATTCATGGAGTTTCCCAGTTATTTTTATAATAAAATAAGCGAACTAGTATATAAGCCCTTTTGCTTTTATCCCAGTTTTTGGGCGTAAACTCACCCTATTTTAACGCAAAAAACTGTAACATAACGTTTGTTTAAAAAGCGAAGTGTCGTATTCTTAACCCCCTGTTTTCTTGCATCATCTTCTTATGAACCGTCTCAATTGGCAGCGTGCCGTAATTAAAGTAGGTAGCGCCCTTATTGCGCCAAATGGCGATGAGTGTAGCGCCCGATTTTTGTTAGCACTGGCGCGCTTTATCACGATAAGCCGTGAATCTGGCAAAGAAATTATTTTGGTTTCCTCGGGCAGCGTGGCAGCAGGGCGAAGCAAAGTGAAGATTCGTCACAATGCGTCTATTGCTGAAAAGCAAGCCATGGCTGCCATTGGTCAAACCCAAATGATGGCAAATTGGCAACGCTTTTTCGATTTTCCTTGTGCGCAGGTTTTACTTACTGCCGACGATCTTCGCGACCGCACTCGCTATGTAAATATCAAAAACACCCTTAGAGAGCTGCTAAACCATAATGCGCTTCCCATTGTTAATGAGAACGATACCGTCGCTGTAAACGAGCTGAAAGTAGGTGATAACGATAACCTTGGTGCATATACCGCGCTAGTCGCTCAAGCCGATACGCTGATTATTTGCTCAGATATTGACGGCTTGTACACGGCCGACCCTCGTAAAGATCCAGACGCCACGTTAATCAGTGAAGTACACAATATTGACGAGTCGATTTATAAGTTGGCGGGCGGTGCTGGCACCTCAGTAGGTACTGGCGGTATGCGAACGAAAATTGAAGCGGCTGATAAGTGCACCAGTAGCGGTATTCAAACCATTATTGTGAACGGTAGAAAAGGGGCGTCTTTCGATGCCATGCTAAACGGCTCTATTCCTGGTACCTTATTTCACGCCAGTAATTCCCCTAAAAAAGCACGACGTCTGTGGTTAACGCATACGCTTAAAACGTGTGGCCGTATTCATGTCGATGAAGGTGCGAAAGCTGCTTTGGTTGACCGCGGGGCGTCACTGTTACCTTCAGGGATAACGAGCATAGAAGGTAATTTTAACCAAGGGGAAGCGGTAGAGATTTGCTTTGAAAAACAAGTTATTGCAAAGGGCTTAGCCCTTTATAACGCCCGAGACTTAATGCTTATAAAAGGGAAAAATTCGCAGCATATTGCGGATGTGTTAGGTTATGAAACGACCGACGTAGTTGTACATCGCGACGACTTGGTATTGCTTTAGTTTCCACATTTTTAACTTTTGGGATAACGCCACGCATGACAGACATTACACCATCGCTCAACGATTACCCTTATCACCTTGAAATTGCCACTCGCTGGCAAGACAACGACGTTTATGGCCACATTAACAATGTGATGTATTACAGCTTTTTTGATACCGCCGTAAATCGCTTTTTAATTGACGAGGGCGGCCTTAATATTCAAGAAAGCAGCGCGGTGGCTTATGTAGTCAGTAGCCAGTGCCAATATATTACGCCAGCCGCTTATCCAGAAACGATTTATGTTGGGTTAAGGGTGATAAAGTTAGGTAGAAGTTCAGTGACATACGGTTTGTCGGTTTATGCTGGTGAGGCTAAACGCCGCGTGGCGCACGGTCAGTTTGTACATGTATTTGTTGATAGACTGTCTGACAAAGCGGTGCCTATACCTGTTAATATAAAAACTGCCCTTGAGTCTATTTGCGAGTCTATCGGCGAGGCAGACAATCAAGGAAATGCCGGTGACCAATAGTCAAGCGGCCCAAGCAGGCACTAAAAGCACGAAAAACCTTACTCAGAACAAGCTAACAGGGGTTTTTCTCGATGCTGAAACGTTTAGTGCAGATTTACTGAACTCTGACTCAATAGATACGTCATTGCTTAATAACGTAAATGTTGAGCTAACTTGCTATGACAACACCCTTCCAGAAGAGGTCGTTGCCAGAATAGCGAAAGCCGATATCGTACTTACCAACAAGGTAGTATTAGATAGCGAGGCGCTACAACACGCCAAGTCGCTAAAGTATGTGGGTGTAATGGCCACAGGTACTAACAATGTAGATACTAATTACTGCCAAACGCACAATATTACCGTGCAAAATGTGGAAGGTTATGGCACCGACAGTGTGGCCCAGCATACTTTAATGTTGCTGCTTAATTTGGCCACAGCGTTTCCTCAGTACCATAACGATGTAAACCAAGGTAAATGGACTACATCGCCGCACTTTTGCTTAACCGAGCACCCCATTGTGGAGCTTGCTGGAAAGCACGCGGTTATAGTAGGTCATGGAGAGTTGGGAAAGCGAGTTGAAGCGCTATTTATCGCAATGGGTATGAAGGTGAGTATTGCAGCGCGGCCAGGGGGGCTTTCTACAGAAGAGCTTTATGATAATAAGCGAGACATTCGACCTTCATTAGAATCATTATTACCTAGCGCCGATGTGGTTAGCCTGCATTGCCCACTAACAGACGATAATTATCACCTTTTTAACGAAACCCGGTTGTCGTTGATGCAACCTACCAGTTTTCTTATTAATACCGCCAGAGGTGGGCTAATTGATGAAGACGCACTGGTGTCTGCGCTACAATGCGGGAAAATAGGCGGCGCGGCGGTTGATGTTATATCCCAAGAGCCTCCCCCAGCCGATCATCCATTGCTAACCGGTACTATCCCCAATCTTATTGTTACCCCCCATACGGCGTGGATGGCGAATGAGTCTCGTCAGCGGCTGTTTAACATGGCTATAAACCATCTAATTCAGTTTATAGATGCTCACCCATGAGCAATGGCGTGCTGTTTGCCATTTGTACACTCATTTGGGGTTCAACCTGGATAGCCATTACGTATCAGATAGGGCATACCGCTGAAACCCTGGCCGTAGCATGGCGCTATACGTTAGCTGCACTGTGTTTAGGGCTATTTTGTATGGTGCGCGGCTTGCCGTTTAAGTTACCGCTACACATTCACATTAAAATGGCCGGAGTAGGCTTCTTCCTATATTGCCTCAACTATACCCTGCTATATATGGCGCAGGCGCATATTATCAGCGCGTTACTCGCCCTTATGAGTTCCAGCATTATTTACTTTAATGTGGTTCTTCGACGATGGTGGTTAAAGCAGCCTATTAGATTGGAAGTGGTGGTGGGCGCTACGTTTGGGCTTGCGGGTATTATTTGCTTGTTTGTGCCCGAGTTTTCAAAAGTATCGATGGACGCTGCGTTAGCGGCGGGCCTTTCTATTGCATTTGTTTCTTTTTTTAGTGCATCAATTGGTAACGTGATATCAGAGCGGATCCTCACCTCGGGCACACCGGTTATTCAAATGAATTTTTACGCCATGAGCTATGCCATGGTGATGCTCTATGTTACCGCGTGGTTCACAAACGACACCTTGGTCATTCCTACTGCCCCTGAGTTCTATATTTCGTTGCTTTATTTGGCTATTTTCGGTTCGGTGCTGGCGTTTGGCTCTTACATGAAGCTACTAAAGCAAATAGGCGCAGACAAAGCCGCTTATGTGGTACTGGTTTACCCCATTGTGGCGCTTGTTATCTCCACTTTTTTTGAAGGTTATACGTGGAGCTGGCTGTCTGTACTTGGCGTAGTAGTGGTGCTGGTGGGCAACGCCATAGCTATGGGTAAAGTGCCCATTTTTATGCGTCGACCACCCCTAAGTAGCTAAGTATGAAGTAGCTAGCGTTTACTTTAGCGCATTAATTTTTTGATTAAGCTCGTATGCGGGCTCGGTCACTATAGCTTCAAGTGTTTCTACCCGTTCAATCAAGGCCTCAATTTGCTTATCTTTTTTTGCAATAAGCTGTTGTTGCTGTGTCGCTTTGCTAGCAATGAAAGGATTGCTACAGGTGCCGTTCATCCAGTCGTTGAGGCGCCATTGAAACTTGGCATCTAAGTAACTTGCGGCAAGGGCAATAGTGGCAATAAAACCAATAAGTAAAAAAATGCTTAGCGTAGACATAGTGTGCTCCGAGGTAAAGGTGTCGTAACCGATGAAGGTGTTTTCATCACCCTCTTCACCATTACTAGTCTTTGGCTTTCGAAAAAAATTACAGATAGATGTAATTTTTTTCGAAAGCCAAAGACTACACAAAATAAGCACGAATGATTTCTATCATCACATGCATGTAAGAAAAGTAAATGAGTGGCTTTTACCGTCATAGTTGGCAATGCAGCGCAGTTAATAATAAGAAATACTGAGGACGAGAGATTGGGGCAAGGATTTGAAGATGTGTTTGCGCAGTACGGCAGTCTATTAAGCCGTGTCGCAAACAGTTACGAGGCTAACCATGCGCTACAGCAAGAGTTGCTACAAGAAATAGCCATAGCTGTGTGGCAGGGGCTTACTCGTTTCAAAGGCGATAGCAGTGTAAAAACTTATATTTTAAAAATAGCCCATAACCGCGCCGTTACTCACGTGGCCAATCAGGTGAAGCGCATCGATACCGATGAATACAATGATGACGTTGTTGTTGAGCAATCGTCGCAAATTTCCCCTGAAACGGCCACCAGCCAGCAACAATCGCTATCGCGATTACTCGTTAAAGTACGCGCTCTCGCGGTACAGCCACGCCAAGTACTTACCCTTTCTTTAGAAGGCTTATCTTACGATGAGATTGCGGATATTTGCGGCCTCACTAAATCTCATGTAGGGGTTATTTTAAAGCGTGCTAAAGCAAGTGTATTGGAAGGAAACTCTGATGAATGATAATAACAAAAGCACTGATAATAGCCGTGACAACGACCTCAGCGCGCTATGGCAAGCCCAACCCGTCTCGAATGTAGATGTGGATGAGGTAAAAAAAACCTTTAAAAGCCAAACAAGAAAGCAGCGTCTTTACATAATGGTAGATTGTCTCTCACTTATCCCGATGGCATGGATGTTTATAGATTACTGGAATGAATTTCCTCCATTGGTTCGCATACTCAATATTGGCCTCATTGTTTTCATTTTACCATTGCTAGGCTATCAGCTTTGGCTTAGAAGAGTAGCTGCGTTTGGCAGTAATGCGCAAACTAGCAATCATGTACAACAATTGAAAAAGCAGTTTAAAAACAATGCGCGTATTGCTTTTATCAACAAACACTCTGCATGGTTAGCCGTACTTATTGTTATTGCGTTTAATACCATCTTCACCTTGGCTAAGGCGGCTGAAGAAAGGGAGTATGGGGTAGTGCTATTGGTAACGGCAGTCACCGCCGGCATAATGGCGGTGTGGTATGTTTGGGCCCATCGTAGACAAAAGCAATTTGAAAAAAAATTAACGGCATTAAATGATATGAGTGATGGTGACTAGCCTTTCGTGAAAGCTTATTGAATGGATGCCAACCAACAAAGTCCATTAATAACGATAGCCATTTTCTTATTCAGTTAAGGCGTGGCGCACGCTATTGATGAGTAATACTGGGCTGAGCCTGCCGCCCTCGTCAATATTAGTTACCTAATGTATCGCTATTCGCGGCTTTTGGGGTGGCAGCTTCGCCGTTAATGGCATCGCTGCTTGCATCGTTTGCATTGTTTGCGTCGTTCCCGTCCCCTGCCCCGTCCCCGTCCCCGTCCCCTTCATTTTCACTATCACCTTCATCATTATCTTTTTCTTCACCTAAGAAGAATTCATAGTATAAATCTAAGGCGAATTCAGACTGATCTTCAATGGTGGTTTGTACCGCTTCTAAAAATAAACGAGGCAATAAACGGTATCGCAAGGCTAAATCGGGTGGGTCTTGCCTACGACGCAAAGTGCTGCTGGAATCATTATTACTCAATCCCACATCCACATTATATTCAGCCGTTAATCTGTCATTAATCTGGCCGGTTACTGACAGTTTGTTCTCGTTAGTACTTAAGCTGAAATCATCAATACCCAAGGCATTGCCTACTTGACCGGTTAGGGTTTTAGTATTTGAAAGCCCAAAACCTACCAGTAATGCAGCGTAGTTAGGATCTTCGCTTTCAGCGTCAGGCCCCGACCCTGTAAGTAGGTACGAAAGTACGTTTTGCTGATCCATGGCGGGTTCAGAGAATAAATTAATGCTGGGAGAATCGGCTGCCCCGTCTATCCTAATACCGGCAATTACATCATCGTCAGTTTTATCTGGGTCGCGAATGGCTTCAATCAGCAGCATAGGTTGATCGATAGGACCATTAAACTGCACTTCACCCGTTTGAATAACAAGCTGCTGCCCATAGGCGCTATAACGGCCGTTAAGTATTTGCAAATCACCAAAGCCCACCAAGGCGGGTTGGTTATTCACTTTTACACCACCGTGTAAGCTCGCGGTTAAACCAAATGCTTCAAGCTTAACCTCACCGGTTTTAGCCTTGTCGATATTGACCATCACAGACGCATGTACAATATCAAGGGGCTCTTCTTTTGGGGGTTCGCCGCGAAGGTGAACATCTTTAGACGGTGACACCGCGCTTTCAGGTAATGATTCAACTTCAATACGCGCCCACGGTATATTTACACTGCCTGTTACATCAACCTTGTCGGCAGTTGCCGCTACTTTCAAATCTGGCGATATCCGTAAACGCATGTTTGGTTGGCGCACCTCAAATTTGTCACCTTTCAAATTAATGTTCGCGCTTGGTACATCAGACCAATCTAGATCGCCGTTTAGCGCCCCCTTACCACCGCCCAGTAAAAATGTGCCGTCGAAGTTGGCTTGTTGGCCGTTTAACGTAATTGATTGGCTCCAGTTTTCTAATGATACCGGTGTGTCCTGAATATCAATGGCGCCGTTTTCTATTTGTAGTTTTCCGGATAGTTCGGGCGAATCTACAAACCCTGCCAAGGTGATATTTCCATTCATAACACCCGTAAGTGTACGAATGGCAGGAGACAGTGGTTTAAGCGGTGCTACGTCTATATTAACAACCTCAAGATTACCGCTTATAGGTTTGCGGGTTTCAAAGGGAGACGTATTTACATTTAGGGTCGCATTGCCTAAGTCTTCACTGGCAATAAGCGACTGAGACTTAAGTTCTCCTTGCTTAAAAGTACCGGTTGTTTCCACAGAATTAATCGTTATTGCTAGTGGTCGCTCTTTTCCTAACTGCCACGTGGCAGGCGATAAAGAGGCCGTAAAAGTGGCATCGATAGGGTCGGCTTGAGAATATTGCCCTTGGCTTTTCACCGACAAGGTTGCCGGTGCGGCTGCCGCAACCATATCCGGCGCAAGTTCGTGGGCCCATAACCCTACAGGTAATGCTTTGGCCCATACATTCCATTTCGCTTTATTCTCTTGGTAGTTCAAGCTGGTGATGCAAAGCTCGCCTTCTTCCCTAGAGTGCCAGCAGTGTTCGCCAACGCTTGCGCTAAAGGGGGCGGTGCCAAGATTTAGAGTAAAAGGAGAAGAAAGCGCCCATTGCATGTTTGCCAGCTTCAGTTTGCTCTGCTCTACCTGGCCTGACCAAGTGTTGTCTTGCCATTTTCCTGCAACGCTTAGGGCAACACTATGCTCCGGTAAGGTTACATCTAGGTCGGCCTTATGATTTGTGTATGAGCCGTCAATGATAAGCTTGCCGTTGAATTCGCCTTGTTGGGCTGCCGCATTTGAAAGTGAAGGCGACACCGCAAGATTTGAAAAATTAATTGCGCCTTTGGCAACGGGGTTAATCCACGGGCCTGTAGCTTTTATATTGCCAGATATGGCCCCAGCTACTTCAGGGTAAAGGTCGGCAATGGCAGCTACATCAAGGCCGATATCAGCATTAACGTAACGTTTATTAAGTAGTTGACCTACCACATTAATTTTATTTTCGGCTTGTTCAACGGCCAAAGAGGCAACCAATAAATCGCTTGGACCTGAGTACACAAAAGATCCTGCCACCGAGAAGGGTTTGTTTTGCAAGATGCCTTTAAGATCTAATTCCCGAATACTGACTTGGGGGCCTTTTTCTGTGTACTGCATCACACTGGTAAAACCGCCCTCTAATTGCTCTGGCGCGTACTTGGAAAACTGAACCCCTGAGACATTGGTAAAGGTGGTGTTTCCTTCCCAAGAAATAGCCTCATCTAAATACAATGTACCGGTATTACTAATACTGCCTTCCAATGCTTCAATTTTGGCTTCGTTCACGTAGATATTGTGTTCTTTTAGCACCACATTTAGCGCCACAGGCACCTTGCCGATATCAGGTATGGTAGCTGCTGCGCTGCCATCTAATAGGTAGTCGCCCATGGTGCCATTAAGGGTTAGCGCGCCATCGTGCAAGGTGCCGGATTCCATAGTGGGTAGGGGTTGTTCTTTCCATGTTGCGCTAAATGAAATGGGCAGGTTGTCGCTAAGTACATCGGCTGACAAATTCACTTTTGCATTCATCGCCCCTTCAGTTTTAAGGTCAGCTTCAAGCGCGGCTAACGACCCTGATGCTTGAAAGTCTACTTGCTGCTGGCTGTCGCTTATTATACCGCTACCGTTCAGTGAAACTGACAACGGATAGGCACCATCTAGGGTGATGGCAATGTCGCCAATGAGTGTTCCTTGAGGGTGTTCCACATTCAAATTGGCCAAGGACACACTGGCATTCGCAAATTCAAAATCCTCAAAGGCAAATACCGATAAGGTTTGGGCTGAATCGCCTTGATTTAATGTGCCATTGGCCAATGAAAACTCATCAATACTTATTGGAATAGGCGATGAAATCGTCGGCAGTTCTGGGGCGGTGTACGATAGCGAATAGGACTTTGGCAGTGACTTGTTCGTGGCACTATTGTCAGTGCTACTTTCAGAAGCAGCATCATCCTTGTTCGCGTTAGTCGAAGAAGCTGTAGCTTGAGTGGACGCTTCGGTTTGGTGGAGCGTTACGGCCAAATCTTCAAGTGATAACGATGAAATCGCGAGCGTCTCGTTAGCTAAGAAATCATCTAAGTTTAACTTTCCTAGTTCAACCGTCTGCCCCGGCATTTTTAGCATAAAGCGCTCAACCTTGGCTTGGTTTACCTCTATAGGTAAAGGCAGCGTAAAACTTCCTGTTTCTTCGGTTGATTCAGTTTCCGGGGCAGCGCTTAACTGCTCAACAACAATATCGTTGGCGTTAATTTCATTCACGCAGACTCTAGGTTCAAAAATACAGCGCCACGTGACATCAAGGTACGCATAATCTGTGTTTACCCGCCACTGCGCATTTTCCCACTCAACGTTTGTAATAGTTAGGTTGTCAGCTAGGCCGCCCTCAATGCTTTCAATACTTAGCCCACTCACTAGGTTATTGGCAACAAGGCGAATGGTTGGCCCACCTAATGGGCTAATTAATAAACCGTAAACAAACACCACGATAAGCACAGGTGTTAGTAAAATAGTTGAAATCGTGCGCTTTCTCATAGCTCAGGCCCCAGCAGAAGGTGCAGCTGCCATGTTTTTTCATCTGGTGCAAAGCCGCGAGCCACGTAAACGCGAACAGGGCCTATGGGAGACAGCCAGTGAAAACCGGATCCCACGCTGTAAGTTAATGTGGTATCTAAATCATTAGTTGCCGTACCCGCATCAGTAAAGGCCGCAATACGCCAATTTGGCGCAATGCGATAGGCATATTCCACGCTAGCAGTGGCTAAGTATTTTCCACCAATAGCATCATTTACTGTTTCACCCGTTTCAGGGTCGATAACGTCTTCAGTGGGAGATATTTCTCGGTAGTCAAAGCCGCGAATGCTTTGGTCACCACCGGCATAAAACCGTAGTGATGTCGGAACTTGCGAAAAGTCATTGGTTTTAATTGCACCAAGTTCGCCGCGAATAGAAAACCGATGTACGTCGGAAAAGGTACGAATGACCATGCCTTCCATTACAGATTTTACGATATTGATGTCAGAGCCAAGATTATCTCGCCCTACTTGGGTCAAAAACTGAAAATAATTGCCGTTGTTAATATTAAGGTCGTTATCTTTGGTGATATAGGTAATAGAGTAGCCCGGCAGTATCAGTGAGGTTGTGGTGTCGTCAGTGTCACCTTGATCGTAGGTTTCTCGTAAATAGGTAATAGAGCCATCGTGTTGCCAAGGCGAATGCTCTTCTTGAAAATATCGGTGAGCCGCAAGTGATAAAGTTTCACTTTCAATCGAGGTATTGCTGTATTCAATAAATTGATAGCCGGCTTCAAAGCTAACGTAATCTTTAGTGATGTTCTGCATCGGAATGCGATAGTCTGCCGTAACCGATTGCTCAGGTTGAGAGATAAAAATATCGGAGGAAATCGAATGACCGCGATCATTTACCCATGGGCGCTCCCAGCCTAAAGTGACTCTAGGGCCGGTATCGGTAGCAGCACCAATAGAGACATCAAACGCATCTCGGGGGCGATGTGATAGCGAAACTTCAATAGGGACATTTAGTCCCTCAGCGTCACTTACTACAGGCCGTGCAATAACACGGTTGAAATACCCTGATTGATTTAACGAACGGTTGAAGTCAGACAATTTTGCTGAAGAATAAGGCTCACCTTCTTCAAACGGAGTTAGTCGTTTAATAATCGCTTTTGCTTTGTCTTCCCCAATAAATTTCAATTTACCAAAGTTATAACGAGAGCCACTTTGGGCTATGAGCAGAATATTAGCTTCTTTTTCTTCTCTAACTAAATCTAACCGCGTGGCCTGCCAATAGAAATCAAAGTAACCATGAGATAGGGCATAATTGAACATCGATGACTTAAACGACTCGTAAACGGGCTGATCAAGTACATCTCCTTCTTTAAGTGAAAACGCATTAAAACGGCTTCTAAAGTCGCTATCTTCTCGGCCTACACCAATAATTTCTCGAGTGACCTTTGATACAAGAAGAGGGTCGCTAAGTGAAACGGTTACAACGACCTCATCGTCCTTAGTGACTTCTACCGTTGCATTGCTATTGTAATAGCCAAAGGGCTGCACAGCGGTGGCTACTGTAGCGATAACTTCATCTTGCCAGAATGGGTCATTCAATAGCTCAGTTTCTACATCTAAATTGTTCAAGTGCAGGCGAATATTATCTTTAAGCTTGTCTTGCTTTACCCCATTGATTTTATAGGTAACTGCATGAGCAGAGGCGATAAAAATTACCAATAGGCACAGCGATAAAAATCGAAGAGCGTACCCTTGGTTGCGCCGGGCTTTAATACCCGTTAGCAGCGTTTTTAAAGAAGATATAAAGCACAGTGGCATTGAAAAATGCGATTCCTTGTAGCAAAAAAAAGAGACGGCGCGGTTTCAGCCTTTACGAAAAAGGGGGCGCTAATATGATACGAGATAAGCAACACAGCATCGACAATGCCGATAATACCATACCCCTTTGTATACTGTGTATTGAGTAAAAAAGCACAACTAAAGTACATGTTAATGTTAAGCACTTTTTAGTGTAGTGTTTTGTCTGAATGTAACCAATTATTACAATTGAACTTTCTTTTTAAATTATAAAATGTTGTATAGTGGTCTTCGAGCTAATCACAGGATGAATAGTTCGATAAGGGTTTATTAATAAGCAAAGGAAAATATATGCGCTGTCGTTTGTTCTCGTGTATTCACTCAGTTACCTCTTTAGTGGTTCTATTTTTATTCAGCTTAGTCAGCGCTTGTGCACTAAGTGACGAAAATACCGCCGAGCCAGCAGAAACTGTTTCACCGCCTCTTCCTTACACCGTATTTAGTGCCCTACCCGCTTACCGAACTCCTGCGCTGTCGCCCAAAGGCGATAAAATTGCGTTTGTGAAAAACGTTAATGAACCTGACGAACTATCGGTGTTAGCAACCTTTGACCTTACTACAGGTAAAATTCACTATCTTCTTCATTCCGATAATGAAAAAGTTAAGATTAATTGGTACCGGTGGGTTAACGATGAGCGAATAGTTGTTAGTGCTCGTTATGAAAGTCGTCGCGGTAACACACGGGTTTATGATACTCGTCTACTCGCTATGAACTTCGATGCGCAAGGCGAAAAACCTAAACACCTTTTAGATTGGCGAAGACTGAAACGAAGAGCGGCAGACCCTAATCGTGTCCCCCAATTTCAAGACAATGTGATTGATTGGCTACCTGATGACCCTGAACACATCTTAATGGCCATCGATGTAGAAGTTTTCGCCCTTCCCTCTGTATTTAAAGTGAATGTCTATACTGGCAGCACTACAAGATTGGAGCGTGGGAAGCGCAGTATCAGAGACTGGGTAGTTGATCGACAGCATAATGTTCGCGTTGGCATCACGCTAGATTATGACAGCGGTGAGCGCCACGTATTACTTAAAGAAGATGATAGTTGGCGTACCCTGTTTAGTTACAATGCCATGAGTGAAAAAGGTGAAATGCCTCTCGGGTTTGGTCTTGATCCCAACATTCTTTATTATCGCGGTTACAAGGGAGACTACAAAGCCTTGTTTACGCTTAACCTTGAGACCAATGAGCATACAGAAATTTTCTCAGATGAAGGTTATGACGTAGATGGTAGTCTAATCTACTCTCCTGTTACCAACGATGCTATTGGTATTCGTCACCTTGGAAGACATTACTGGGATGAGCGCTACGTGGCGCTTCAGAATGGGCTAGATCAGGCGTTAGCCGACTACAGCAATACGTTAGTTAGTTTCAGTCGTGATGAAAACAACTATATTGTTTACTCCGAGTCAGACACTATGCCAGGTGCTTACTTTATTGGTAACCGCGAGAAAGGTTCTCTGGACTATTTGTTTCAGCAATACCCTAAAATTGAAGAGGGCATGTTAACCGAGCATAACCTCATAACTTACACTGCTCGTGATGATATGGAAATTGAAGCCTACTTAACCTTACCTAAAGGTGATGGGCCGTTTCCCACGATTATTCATCCACACGGTGGGCCAGGTGCGCGAGATTTTAGTGGTTTCGATTACTGGACATCGTACTTTACCAATAAGGGCTACGCGGTACTTCGCCCTAACTTTAGAGGTTCTCAGGGTTACGGCTTCGACTTTGCGCAAAGCCAGATGAAAAGCTGGGGATTGTCGATGCAAGATGACATTACCGATGCAGCAAACTGGATGGTTGAGCAAGGCTATGCCACTAAAGACAATATGTGTATTGTTGGCGCGAGCTATGGTGGCTATGCTGCGTTAATGGCAGCGGTGAAAACCCCTGAATTGTTTCAATGTGCAGTCAGCTTTGCCGGTGTGAGTTCGTTAAAGCATATCGTTATACACGCCAGACGGTTTGTAAATTCAGACTTGGTGAAAGACCAAATTGGTGATGACTTTGACGACTTGGAATCGCGGTCTCCTTATTACAATGCAGAAGGGATAAAAACGCCTATTTTATTGGTTCATGGCGAAGAAGATCGCATCGTTAGACCACTGCAAAGCCGTTACATGGCTGACGAACTAGAAGATTTAGATAAAACATTTAAATATGTCGAACTAGAATCGGGCGACCATTACTTGTCTATACAGGGTAATCGTCATCGCTTCTTTGCTGAAATGGATGCATTCTTAGATAAGTATTTGAAAAAAGAATAAACCTTTTTTCACACTGTACGCTTAAAAAAGCCAGAGCCGCCAAGTTCCACGACCAAATAGCGTGAAACTGGCGGCTTTTTGTTCATCTTTACGTTACACTTCTGCCCATTCAGCGTGCAATTATGATGCACTAACGTGGCAATCATCACCCTGAGCAACACAACTTATACCCCCTTCTTCGTTAAATAGAGAAATTATGTCCCATTCAAGCGAGACCGCGCCTAATGCTGGCCAGCCTCAAGGAAAGCCCCCTTTAGGGTTAATTGAATTTGTAGCACTGATGGCTACCATGACATCGCTGGTGGCGTTAAGCATTGACGCTATGCTGCCTGCACTACTGCAAATAGGTGAGACGCTAAACGTAGACGAGCCGCACCATACCCATCTTATTGTGACTGTTTTCTTTATGGGAATGGCCTTTGGGCAGATGTTCTTCGGTCCATTTGCAGATAGTCGTGGTAGAAGGCTTACCATTTTGATCGGGCTGTTTATTTTTGCGATTGGCACTTTTGTGTGTATGTCGGCCACTAATTTAGAGACCATGCTGGTGGGTCGTGTGATACAAGCCTTTGGTGTCTCAGGACCGCGTATTGCCGCTATGGCGATTATTCGCGATTTGTACGTGGGTGATGCAATGGCACGGGTGATGTCATTTATTATGATGGTGTTCATCCTTGTGCCTATGATAGCGCCTATGGTGGGCCAAGCAGTAATGGCTTTTTTTGGGTGGTTTCATATATTCACCCTATTTTTGATAGTGGCAACCTTAGCGGGTACATGGTTTTTCAGTCGTCAAGGCGAGACTTTGCCGCGGCATAAACGCAGGCCGTTTTCGTTTAAGCAGTTTTACTTGTCATCAAAATTTATCCTTACTCATGCAACGGTAATGGGTTACACCTTCGCAATGGCGGGTATTTTGGGTTCGTTTCTGGCGTATTTGAGTGCCTCACAAACCATTTTTCAGGTGTATTACGGTGTGGGCGATATGTTTCCTTATATATTCGCAGTGCTGGCATTTTCGATTGGTTTAGCATCTTATTTCAACGGCACCATGGTAATGAAATTCGGCATGCGACGCTTGTGTCGCTTTGCCCTTAAAGGGGTTAACGGGTTTGCTGTTGTCTATCTTGGGTTATTACTCGCTTATGACGGGTTACCGCCACTTGTGCTTACCGTTGTTACCATGTTCGTTGGTTTCTTTTTTGTGGGTATTTTATTCGGTAACTTAAACGCACTTGCTATGCAGCCATTAGGGGATATGGCAGGGCTTGGTGCTGCTATAATCGGTTCTCTCTCAAGCCTATTTTCTGTGCCCATTGCGCTGTTCGTCGATAGCTTTTTAGACGGCAATTTGTACCCTATAGGCGTCGGCTTTTTTGTCTTCTTTGTGTTGGCTTATTTTGCGGTGAGATATGCAGAGCGGGTTCGCGAATGCGGGGAATAGGTAAAAACAAGCAGGCATAAAAAAGCCCGACCAAATTGGTCGGGCAAGAGGGCTTATATAAAGCACCTAACGACAGAAACTGTCCTAACCGATGATGGCTTTCATGTCAGTCATGTAGCCACGCAGGGTCTTACCTACTTGCTCAACACCGTGAGTGCGAATAGCTTCGTTAATATCAACAAGGCGCTTGTTTTCAACCTGATTAGAGGTTTCTGACAATCCCTTACCAATAACTGAAGTATCGATAGTAGGCATAAATTTCTCACGCAAAATTGGAATTGCTGCATTCGCAAACAAGTAGTTTCCATATTCTGCTGTGTCTGAAATTACCACGTTCATTTCATACAAACGCTTACGCGCGATGGTATTAGAGATAAGTGGTGTTTCATGCAGTGATTCGTAGTACGCAGACTCAGGTAAGATACCCGCTTCAACCATTACGTCGAAGGCTACTTCTACACCGCACTTGATCATGGCAACTAAAAGGATGCCGTGGTCAAAGAATTCTTGCTCGCTGATTTCACCTTCGTAGACAGGTGCGTTTTCAAAACCAGTTTCACCGGTTTCTTCGCGCCATCTAAGTAGGTTAGCATCGCCGTTTGCCCAATCTTCCATCATAGTGCGAGAGAACTCACCGCTAATGATGTCGTCTTGATGCTTTTCAAATAGTGGGCGAAGCAAGTCAGTAAGTTGCTCTGACAAATCGTACGCTTTCACTTTTGCTGGGTTTGATAGGCGGTCCATCATGTTGGTTACGCCACCAATTTTAAGTGCTTCAGTGACAGCTTCTAGGCCGAACTGAATAAGTGCACCAGCATACGCTGCGTCAATACCGTCAGCGGTCATTTTCTCAAAGGCAAGCACTGCAGCAACTTGTTGCATACCACATAGAATGGTTTGCTCGCCCATAAGGTCAGATTTAACTTCAGCTACGAACGAAGACTCAAGTACACCTGCACGATCGCCACCTGTTGCACTTGCTAATGCTTTAGCAGTATCCCAACCCTTGTTTTCAGGGTCGTTCTCAGGGTGAACGGCAATCAGAGTTGGTACACCGAAACCGCGCTTATATTCTTCACGTACTTCTGTACCTGGGCACTTAGGTGCACACATAACCACCGTAATATCGCTACGGATTTGTTGGCCTTCTTCAACAATGTTGAAGCCGTGTGAGTATCCAAGTGTTGCGCCTTTTTGCATTAACGGCATTACCGCTTCTACAACGCTTGCATGCTGCTTATCAGGCGTTAGGTTGTACACCAAGTCAGCACTAGGAATTAGTTCCTGATAAGTGCCAACAGTGAAACCATTGCTAGTAGCACGTTTGTAAGAGTCACGCTGCTCTTCAATGGCTGCTTGACGCAGCGCATAAGAAACATCTAACCCAGAGTCACGCATGTTCAAGCCTTGGTTAAGACCTTGAGCACCGCAGCCTACAATGACAATCTTCTTGCCTTTTAAGAACTGACAACCGTCAGCGAATTCTTCGCGTGCCATGAAGCGGCAGCGGCCAAGCTGATCTAGCTGCTGGCGTAGCGATAGGGTATTGAAATAATTAGCCATAAAAATTCCGAACAACATTCATTTTCGTCATTATCAACAACCAACCGTGGCGTTGACGACCTCGTCTATGACGACTTGCTACGCAGATTAAGGGATTTCTTTTGTTTTGGAAAATGATATATTTGCAAGATAATATTGCAATAAGTGAAACACTATGGATTTTCGTAGCCTTCAATTGTTTACGCATCTTGCCACCAGCCTACATTTTGGCGATACCGCGCAAGCCATGTATGTGTCGCCTTCTACGCTAAGCCGCGTTATACAAAGGCTAGAGGATGAATTGGGTTGTACCTTGTTTAAACGCGACAACCGTAAAGTGGCGCTTACTCATAGTGGTCATAAACTGCTTTCATTCTCTACCCAGTCTTTAAAAGACTGGCAACAATTGAAGGTAGACTTGCGAGAAGACAGTAATTCGTTGCAAGGTGAGATAAGCTTGTTTTGTTCTGTAACGGCCAGTCAAAGTCATTTGCCTGCTATATTGCGTCAGTTTAGGGCACAGCATCCTGGTGTGGATATTCGCTTAATTACCGGCGACCCTGCACTAGCGATAGATAAGGTAAAGCAGAAAGAATGTGACTTATCGATAGCTATTTATACGCCTGACTTGCCTACAGACTTACATTTTTCCCCTTTAGACAATGTGCCTTTGGTGCTGATTGCGCCGCGAGATTGGCGGTTAACCCAGTTGACGCAGGTAGATTGGACTAAGCATCAGGTGATCATGCCAGAGCATGGGCCTACCAGGCGCATTGCTTACCACTGGTTTGCAGAGCATGGTATTAGGCCAAATGTGTATGCTTCGGTAGGGGGTAATGAAGCCATTGTCAGCATGGTGGCGTTAGAATGCGGTGTGGGTTTTGTACCTAAAGTGGTGCTTGATCATTCCAGTATGGCTAGCTTGGTAACCCAAATTCCAGTAGATGATATCGAGCCCTATGGACTAGGGCTATGTTGCTTGCAAGATAAGCAAAACGAACCACTTATCAACGCGTTTTTACAATTGGAAATGGCTCCCTTATCTAATTAATGATGAGTTGTTTAGACATTTAAGCTGGATTAAAAGCTAAAAGCATTAAGCTTTCATGCTACTTGCTGTTGAGTATCACCTAATGGGCTACTGACTACTTAGCTGCTTAATTAAGGTATCCAATGCGCGGTAACCTAGCGCTTCGGCTAAATGGGCGCGAGTAACCGTAGGCTGTTCTGACAAATCTGCCAGTGTCCTCGCTACCTTAAGGGTACGGTGGAATACCCGCATCGACAAATTTAATTGCTTAGCAGCTGCTTGTAAAAAGCGTAAATCGCTATCGGTTAGCTGGCATAAATCAGCAAGCTCCCCCGCGGCAAGCTGTGCATTGGGCTTCCCTTGCCTATGAAGTTGCACTTCTCTTGCCCGTAATACGTTATCCCTGGCTTCTAACATGGAATCAGATTCAGAATTTACCGGTGGCGATAAATCGTAACTGGCAAGCCTGGGTACCTCTACTTGTATGTCTATTCTGTCTAATAAGGGGCCCGACAAGCGATTTAAATAACTTAGCTGCTGTTGTGGAGTTAAGCGGTTGTCGTCAATATCGCCAGTAGGACTAGGGTTCATGGCCGCTATTAATTGAAAATTGGCAGGATAGGTAGCGCTCGCCATCGCCCGCGATATATGCACATCACCGGTTTCTAATGGCTCTCTAAGTACATCTAATGCGCGGCGGCCAAATTCGGGTAATTCATCTAAAAATAATACCCCGTTATGGGCTAACGATATTTCGCCAGGTACAGGCTGCGACCCGCCGCCGGTAAGCGCTACAGCAGAGCTAGTATGATGTGGGCTGCGCATGTGGCGCTTTAAAAACCGCTCTACATTTAAATTTTCCCCTTTTACCGAATGAATGGAGGCTACTTCCAGAGCTTCCTGTTCAGTCATGGGGGGTAATAGGGCAAGTAACCTACTGGCTAGTAAACTTTTACCCGTGCCTTGAGGGCCTACCATCAACAGGTTATGGCTACCCGCTGCGGCAATGGTTAATGCACGCTTGGCTTGTGTTTGGCCAATAATATCATCCCAACCCATACTACTAGTAGAGGAAGAACACGAGCTAAAGGGCTGACCTTTATTGAGTTTTTTATTATTCGCTAGGTGTTCGTAAACCGATAAAAGATCAAACGCTGGGTAACGAGTGGCGTAGGATACTAACGAGGCTTCTACATCGTTAACCCCCGGAAAAACAAGGGGGGTGTCATCGTCGGCTGCTGCAATTAAAACAGGAACTAGGCCACTTACTGGCTTAATTTCACCGTTTAACCCGAGTTCGCCCACAAAGGCGATGTTGAGTACGCTAGTGTCAGGGAGATACCCTGATGCCACCAAAATACCTACTGCAATGGGTAAGTCGAAACGCCCACCATACTTAGGAATATCAGCGGGGGCTAAATTTACGGTTATACGTTTAGCGGGAAAATCGAAACCGCTGTTTATGAGCGCACTGCGCACCCGCTCTCGGGCTTCTTTTACACTGGTTTCTGCCATACCTACCAACTGGAACGCTGGTAAACCATTGGCCAAGTGAATTTCTACTGATACCTCGGGGGCTGCCACGCCCTGCCCCGCAAAGGTTTTAACTACTGCCATGCTCATACTTTGTCGCTCTTGAAGGAAGTCCCCTAAGAGGCGTACTTTAAGTGAGCATGATAAAAGCTGAAACTGTACTTAGGGCAAGAAGAAGGACTAATTTTCGTTATAGAAGACCGGCATTTCCCAGTGCCAGCGCAAAGCGCCTAGCCGCATTAATACTGTGGTTGCAAGGGCAACTGCACCGCACCACTGGGCCTCAAAGCCCAGATACATGGCGAGACCGTAGGCCATTCCCCCCACAATACAGGTCGTTGCGTAGAGTTCCCCGCCTAAGACTAATGGTACTTCTCGACATATAACATCACGTAACAAACCACCAAATACCCCTGTAATGGTGCCCATGGCAATCGCCACTGCAATGCCAGTATCGTTAGCTAATGCTTTTTCTATGCCTACCACGTTAAATAACGCTAACCCAAACGCATCAGCAATAAGCAAATAATGATAAGGAAAGCGTGGGCTTAATCGTAACCAAATAATAGGGATGAAGGCAGCAATCAGTGTGGTGTACAGGTAATCGTTATCGGCAATCCAAAATACGGGAACGTCCAGCATCATGTCGCGCAGTGTTCCACCTCCTATAGCAGTGGCACTTGCCAATACAATAACGCCAAACCCGTCCATCCTTTTTTGGTACGCCATCAGGGTGCCAGAAATAGCACACACCGCTACCCCTGCTAAATTTAACCAGTGAAACCAGTCTACCATTGTATTGCGATACCCTTTTTTATCTGACGAAAACAGCGTTTGAACCGCAAAATACTTGATTTCGGCAACGGTTTCATGCTATTTCTTTGCGCATATTAATCGTGTAACGGCCAATTCACGTTTAATTGGGGTGAAAAGCCATAGCCCTATCGTACAACCATTCATTTTAGCATTCATCCAAGGAACTGGGTGTTGCTCGTCAATTAAATCTTAAAATTCAATGGCATAAGCTCATTGTATTTATTAGATGTCCTTTGTTTTCACGACAAACGACAGTGTTTCAATGTCAGTGATAAAGCACAGATGCGTAAATTTATGTGTCCGCGCGTCGCGTATTGCATCCAGCGTATTGGGCGCTCGCGCACTGTCATGTATCATTCGTCTCGGTATTAATATTTCCGCAAAACGCGGTTCGGGCTTTACGCTCAATTTTTGAAGGATTACTCATGGCTAAGCAACCTGCCGAACATATTTGGTTTAATGGCGAATTGAAACATTGGAAAGACGCTACTGTTCACGTAATGACGCATGCTATTCATTATGGTTCGTCTGTATTTGAAGGTGTGCGCGCATATAACACGCCGGATCAAGGCACTTGTGTTTTTCGTTTAAACGATCACAACCGTCGCTTGTTCGATTCAGCGAAAATCTATCGTATGACCATTCCATACACGCTAGATCAAATTAACCAAGCTACCCTTGATATCATTCGTGAGAACAAATTGAAATCAGCGTACATTCGCCCAATCGCGTTCTACGGTGATATTGGTATGGGACTTCAAGTGCCGTTTGGTACAGAAGCTGAAGTTGCCATTGCTGCATTTGAGTGGGGCGCTTACTTAGGTGAAGAAGCCCTTAAAAATGGTGTAGATGCGGGGATTTCTTCTTGGAACCGCTTAGCAGCTAATACCATGCCGACTGGTGCAAAAGCCGGTGGTAACTACTTATCTTCACAGCTGATTTCGATGGAAGCCCGTCGTCATGGCTACGGAGAAGGTATTGCCCTTGATACAAACGGCTTCATCAGTGAAGGTGCGGGCGAAAATATTTTCGTTATTCGCGACGGCATTGTGGTTACCACACCAAAAACTGCCGCTATTCTTCCAGGCATTACTCGTGATACGTGTATCACGCTACTTAGAGACAAAGGCTACGAAGTTCGCGAAGAAAATATTCCTCGTGAAGCTATGTATCTAGCTGATGAAGTCTTCATGTGTGGTACAGCGGCAGAAGTGACGCCAGTACGCAGTGTAGATGGAATTGAAGTAGGTGCGGGCGGCCGTGGCCCAATCACCAAAGAAGTGCAAGATATGTTCTTCGGTCTTTTCAACGGTACTACTGAAGACAAATGGAACTGGTTAACACCGGTTTACAAGTAATTAATTTAGCTATTTATTAAACGGGAAGGATTTTATGCCCAAGTTACGATCTGCAACGACTACGCAAGGTAGAAATATGGCCGGCGCACGCGCTCTATGGCGTGCAACGGGAATGAAGGATTCTGATTTCGGTAAACCTATTATTGCTATTGCTAACTCTTTCACGCAGTTTGTGCCGGGGCATGTGCATCTAAAAGACATGGGTCAATTAGTGGCACGAAGCGTTGAAGCCGCCGGTGGTGTAGCAAAAGAATTTAATACTATCGCGGTAGATGATGGTATTGCTATGGGCCACAGTGGCATGCTTTACAGCTTACCTTCCCGTGAAATTATTGCTGATGCAGTAGAGTACATGGTGAACGCGCACTGCGCCGACGCCATTGTATGTATTTCAAACTGCGACAAAATTACGCCAGGAATGTTAATGGCGTCATTGCGCTTAAACGTACCTGTTGTGTTTGTATCAGGCGGTCCGATGGAAGCGGGTAAAACCAAGCTTTCTGATCAAATCATCAAACTCGACTTAGTGGATGCCATGGTAGCCGCTGCCGACGATAAAGTGAGTGACTCTGATACCGACGAAATCGAACGTTCTGCATGTCCTACCTGTGGCTCATGCTCAGGTATGTTTACTGCAAATTCAATGAACTGCTTAACGGAAGCACTCGGTTTATCGCTTCCGGGTAACGGTTCAATGCTAGCCACCCACGCTGACCGTGAAGGTTTGTTTAAAAAAGCAGGTTCGCAAATCGTAGAGCTGTGTAAACGTTACTATGGCGACGATGACGAAAGCGTCTTGCCACGTAATATTGCTAACTTCAATGCCTTTGAAAACGCCATGAGCTTAGACATTGCCATGGGTGGTTCAACTAACACCATTTTGCATTTGTTAGCAGCAGCAATGGAAGGTGAAATACCTTTCACTATGAACGACATCGATAGACTGTCACGTAAGGTTCCCCACCTTTGTAAAGTGGCACCGTCTACCCCGAAATACCATATGGAAGACGTACACCGTGCAGGTGGCGTATTAGGTATTTTAAATGAATTAAACAAAGGTGGCTTACTGCATGGTGATGCAAACCATGTATTAGGTAAGTCACTTACAGAAGTCATTGCAGACTGGGATATCACCAACCCAGACAATACCGACGCGATTAAATTTTTCCGTGCAGGCCCTGCCGGCATTCGTACTACCCAAGCATTCAGCCAAAGCTGTCGTTGGGATGAAGCAGATAGCGACCGTGAAAACGGTTGTATTCGCTCAGTTGAAAATGCCTTTAGCCAAGAAGGTGGCCTAGCCGTGTTATACGGTAATGTGGCCGAAGATGGCTGTATTGTTAAAACCGCTGGTGTTGATGACTCTATCTTGAAGTTCACTGGTACTGCACGCATTTACGAAAGCCAAGATGATGCCGTTGCCGGTATTCTGGCTGACGATGTGATAGCGGGCGATGTGGTCTTTATTCGTTACGAAGGCCCACGTGGCGGACCGGGTATGCAAGAAATGCTTTACCCCACTTCATACTTGAAGTCGAAAGGCTTAGGTAAATCGTGTGCGTTAGTTACCGATGGTCGTTTCTCGGGCGGTACTAGTGGTCTATCGATTGGTCACTGCTCGCCAGAAGCTGCCAGTGGCGGTGGTATTGGTTTAGTTGAGCACGGCGACAAGATTGAAATTGATATTCCAAATCGCAGTATCAACATCGCTATTAGCGATGAAGAACTCGCAGAGCGCCGCGCGACAATGAAAGCCAGCGATAAGCCTTGGCGTCCGAAAGATCGCGTTCGTGAAGTATCTACATCATTGAAAACCTTTGCTGCATTGGCCACCAGTGCGGATAAAGGCGCAGTACGTGATGTATCGAAACTGGAAAATCTATGACCGTTAGCGATCACGACTATTTAAAGAAAATTCTATTAGCCCCTGTTTACGACGTAGCCGTAAGCAGTGAGCTTTCTTACATGTCGTTGTTGTCTGCCGAATTAGGCAATGAAATATTCTTAAAACGTGAAGATCAGCAGCCGGTAAAGTCATTTAAGTTACGTGGCGCTTACAACCGTATAAGTTCGTTAAGCGAAGCACAGCTTAGTGCCGGTGTTATCGGTGCTTCAGCGGGTAATCACGCACAAGGTTTGGCGTACAGCGCTAGGCGCAAGGGCATTCAGGCCACCATTGTGATGCCTGAAACTACCCCAGACATCAAAGTTGATGCAGTACGTCGTTTTGGCGGCGACCATGTAAATGTTGTCCTTCATGGCACTAGTTTCGATCAAGCCAGTGGTCACGCGAAAGCGCTTTGTGCAGAACATGGTTACACCTTTGTACCGCCTTTCGATGACCCTGATGTTATTGCGGGTCAAGGAACCGTCGCACGGGAATTGCTAGAGCAAAATCCTAACCTTGATATTTTGTTTGTTGCGGTAGGCGGTGGCGGTTTAGCGGCCGGTATTGCGGTTTACTTAAAGCAATTAAAGCCAGAGATTAAAATTGTTGCCGTTGAATCAGAAGAGTCTGCCTGTTTTGCCTTGGCGCAAAAAGAAGGTGCACCTGCTGCACTTGATAACGTAGGCATTTTTGCCGATGGCGTTGCCGTTAAGGTCATGGGGCAAGAAACCTTTAGGCTGTGTAATCGCCTAGTTGATGAAACCATGACGGTAACCAACGATGAAATATGCGGTGCCATTAAAGATATTTTTGATGACACTCGTGTTATTGCTGAGCCTGCAGGAGCCTTGTCCGTGGCGGCCATTCGAAAGTATGCCAAGCAGCACGACCTTACCGGCAAGAAGCTAGGCGGCATTTTATGCGGCGCGAATATTAACTTTCATACTTTGCGTTATGTGTCTGAACGCTGTGAACTGGGCGAGCAAAAAGAAGCCGTATTCGCAGTGAAAATTCCTGAGCGCAAAGGGGCATTTAAGCAGTTCTGTGAATGTGTTGGCGCAAAGGCGATTACTGAATTTAACTATCGTTATGCTAATGACGACGAAGCCCATATTTTTGTAGGGGTTAAATTAAAAGGCGGCCAGCAAGAATTCTTAAGCCTGCAAAGCGACTTAGAAGATAAAGGCTATCAGTGCTTTAATTTAACCAATAACGAATTAGCCAAACTGCACGTTCGTCACATGGTAGGGGGAAGACCACCGGCCATTCTAAACGAGCAAGTATTCAGTTTTGAATTCCCAGAGCGCCCTGGCGCATTGCTAACCTTCTTAAATACCTTGGGTGAATCTTGGAACATTACCTTGTTTCATTACCGCAACCACGGTGCGGCAGAAGGTTTAGTGTTGGTTGGGTTTGATATTGCCCCTGAAAGCCGAGAGGCTTTCAATGAGCATGTTATTGAACTTGGCTACAAAGTAGATGAAGTCACAGAAGATCCTGCCTATAAGTTCTTCTTGTCACAACCATCTAAGTAAAGAGCAAACCGTTTTCGCTTTACCTCGCTTCAAGTTAAGCATGGCTTACCTTGGGGCGAGGTAAAGCGTATTCCAAATCAATAAAAAAGCCGAAACGATGTAACGTTTCGGCTTTTTTTTGTCATCGATAGCAGTCTCTTCAGTGTGCAGCCGATTATCGATTAGCTAGCTGCATTCCAATCGACGAAGTAAACTAGTTATGCAATACCACATTCTCAAGATGCTGGGTCATTTCAGGCCATACTAGTGCCATCACGTCTTCGCGAAGCGCTTCACACTCTTCAGAGTATTTCAGGCTTCCATTTTCAGTAGAATCTAACCAATGGTTATCTTTTAACGCACTAATAAAGCTAGACAGTACGTTCTTATCGTAAAACTCTGGGGAGCTTAACCCATAAAGGGTAGATAAACGTTCTGCCACTTGGCGACTAGTGCGTTCGAGTGCCCCGCGACTAATCACTTTTTCTTTATCCAAAATAGTCAGTACTACCGCGTAACGCTGCAAGGTTTCTTGCATGCAGCGGCTCAATAGCCAGGCTGAATGAAATTGCTTTTGCTGAGCATCAGGTGGAAGTAAATCACCTTCTTTGACTCGCAGAAGACCTTGGTCGACTAATGCATCAATAAGCGCATCGGTATGAGTAAGGGCTTCGTCTTGAGACAAGTGTAAAAATAACTCGCGTTGAAGTAGTGGGTATAACGCAGCAATTAACTGAAATACTGTCGCTTTACTTGTGCCTTTATGAGCAAATACACAGGCCATAATTAAGCCCGGCAATGCAAATAAGTGCAAAATATTGTTGCGATAGTAGGTGAGATAAACCGCTGACTTAGGTTTGGGGCTAATTAACCGACCATAGTCGTCTTCTTCAACCTCAAACTTGCCAAGCTTCAAGGTATCGTCAAACAATTCCTTCGCACTAGCATCAGGTATGGTGGCATCGGCACTGAAAGGCACATTCTTGAACAAACTAATAAAGTCGCCCATCGCTTGTTTAAGCTCAGACTCACTCATGGTTTGTGTTTTCGATGACAGTAAACACAGTGACGTTAGCGCCATACCATTAACCGCTGCTGCGCGATTAATTCTGGTCATCACATTGTTAGCCAGCTCGTTTACCGCTGGCGTTAACCATGCCGGCTTTTTCTCTGGCTCAGCATCACGGCAGTCACGCCAATTTGGCACATGGGTTTCCAAAAATTGATTCAGCTGAATAGGCTCACCAAAGTTTACATAACCATGACCGTAGTTTCTAAGCTTGCGAATAGCCGAGAACACTTGCCAGTTCGATTCTTTTTGCTTCTTAGTACCCTTAAGCTCATTCAGATAGCTTTTCACTTCCATCACGTTTTCGTAGCCAATATAGACAGGTACCAAGCTAACAGGCCTATTCACACCCTTCAACATGGCCTGAATGGTCATGGCTAGCATGCCTGTTTTGGGCGGAATAAGACGACCAGTGCGGCTGCGGCCACCTTCAGGGTAATACTTAACTGAATAGCCTTTATTGAAAAGTAACTCTAAATATTCGCGGAACACGGCGGTATATAGCTTATTACCAGCAAAGCTTCGGCGTAAGAAAAAGGCACCACCACGGCGGAAAATCTTACCCACCGGCCAGAAGTTTAGGTTAATACCGGCGGCAATGTGAGGGGTTACCATACCTTCATGATAAATCACGTAGGTCAGCAAAAGGTAATCCATATGGCTGCGGTGACAAGGCACGTAAACAATCTCATGGCCGTTTGCGGCAAGCTCTCGAATACGTTCGGAGTGGCCAACACTTATACCATTGTAAATTTTGTTCCAAATACGAGTAAGCAGTCGATCGCCAAAACGTATAAGTCCTTCGCGGTAATCTGCGGCTATTTCGGTAACGTATGATTGCGCTCTGTCTTTAGATGCGTCATGGGTAATTTTTTTACTGCGAGATTCTTCAGCCATAGCACGGCGCACGGCATCAGAACCTAGTACACTGTTGTTCAACTCTTGGCGCTCTAACAAGGTAGGGCCGGTCATACTTTGGCGTTTACGCTGAAAGTGAGTACTTGCTACACGTACTAACTTGTGTGCAATGCTTTTATCACTGCCATGTTGATTTGACATGGCGCGAGCCGATACCGCTTTTGAGTAATTAATAAAGTTATCGCGGCCTAAAAACATCACGATAAAGAGTTTTCTTAGCCAACTTGGCGCTGCATTGTCGGCAATAAGATCGGCTAACCCTGGGGTTCCTCGGCCAGGCGCTCGGCCCCAGGTTACAAACACCGGAACCACTTGAAGATCTAATTGGTGATGATCTCTGTGCAAATGAAACAAGTCAGTAAATACATCTTCAATACCCGTATCGTCTGCTTGTGAACGAAATATCGGCTGGGTTTTACGCAAAAACAGCGTAGAAGGGTATTCTCTGCCCGCCAACGTAAGCGTATCAGTCGGGCTCGGTAGGCCTAGTGCTTCTGTTGACATTCTAAGCGCTAATTGATCGGTTACCGAGTTTGCTGGAAGCAAGTAAACGATGGGCTTCGACTTATCAATGCCAAGCTCAGTTTCTACGTTTACGGGAATGCTGTGGGCTTTAACCAGCAACTTAACAGGATAATGAAATAGCGACAAAAGGGCTTTTCGCATCCACGACATGAATTCTGTAATCCTATGAAATTAAAACGGGAGAAGTGTACCACATCTCATGCAAAGTCTTGCAGAGGGCGTGGGGCTGTTTGAAAGCATCATTAGTATAAATCGTCGCCATAGCATATTGATTGAGCGTCTTTTTACTCACCCATCAGTTGGTGACAGTACCTTTATAATACATTGCCACGTCGCAGCGTTCATAAGCACAACCAAATTTTTGCATGATTTCTTCACAATGAACAAAGCCATTTTTTTCGTAAAGATGAATGGCGGCTTCGCACTTCTTATTGGTTAAAAGAAATAGTGTATTAAAAGCAATGGCAGGGGCGTGATTCAACACATGCTGTAACAAGCCTTCCCCTACTTTTAATCCTCTGGCTTCACTGACCACTCCCATCTTAGTAAGTTCGAATACTCCTTCTCCTTTTTTCATTAATGCACATGTACCTACAATGCCAAAGTCGGGATGTTCAGCAAACCAAATGTACCCACCTTTATCGATAATGCTGCGCTGTGGGTAACCAATAACAGCCTCATCAATGCTCTCTAAATGAAACATTTTGGTTATCCACTCTCTATTTATGCGGTCGAAATGGGGAGCCAACTCGGGGGTATAGTCGAGGTAATTCAACATGATGGTATTAATACTCTGATTAAGCATAGCTAGAAGAAGGTTTACTTTATGCCTTAATAGCAAACTTGTCATCTTGACGTAAATTCCATTGAAGGTACTGAGCCCATTCGAAAGGTCGGTTTCAATAAACTGTCTCGTTAAGCTGACGGAGGCATTTATAACAAAAGTTTAATTTTTATTAATACACCTTTTAATTACCAATAAACCTGACTAGAATCCGTCCTAAATAAGAATATCTATCATTTTCAATACTGTTTGGATTATCACTCGAGGAGACTTGCTTGAAACTTGGTAAAGCAACTATTTCTACTGCTGTTCTATTAGCACTTTATGGCACATCTGTTTTGGCTCAAGAAAATATAACTGAGTCAGAAGGAAGTGTTGAGCGTATTACCGTACGCGGCGCATTCTTTGGTCAACAAGTCGCCACAGCGGTTAAAACCCCTACATTATTAGTTAACGTGCCGCAGTCAGTATCTGTTGTAAGCGCAGCACAAATTTCAGAACAAGCATTGTTTAGCATTGCTGATGTTATGCAATACACCCCAGGGGTGAGCATTGGATTGGGTGAAGATCATCGCGATCAAGTGACTATTCGTGGTCAGAACACGACTGCGGATTTCTTTGTTGACGGTCTTCGTGACGACGTTCAGTACTTTCGCCCGCTATATAACTTAGAGCGCGTTGAAATATTGCGTGGCGCGAACGCGCTTTTATTTGGCCGTGGAGGTGGCGGTGGCGTGGTTAACCGTGTGACTAAAGTGGCCAGTAGCGCTGAAGATTTCACTACGCTGTCAGCAGGTATTGATACCTTTGGTGCAGGTTCTATTAGTATAGATACCAATAAAGCCATAGATGCGAACAATGCTTTTCGTTTTAATGGTGTGTTTGACAGTATTGATAATCATCGTGATTTTAAAGATGGTGAACGTTACGCCATTAACCCCACCTATACATGGATGGCTAACGACGACACCACGGTGGTTGCATCTTACGAATACGTAAACGATGACCGTTTAGTCGATAGAGGTATACCTTCATTAGATGGTGCGCCGCTAGAAGGCTATGACGACACCTACTTTGGTGATCCAGATTTCAACAATACTACCCTTGAAGCACATATTGCCCGTGTTCGTGTTGATCATGCACTATCGCAGAGTTGGAACTTGAACGGTACCGTTCAGTTTGCTGACTATGACAAAGCTTATCAAAACTTGTACCCCGTTAATTTTGACGCTGATGCAGGTACGGTTACGTTAGACGGTTATCGCGATACCACTACTCGTGAGAATGCGTTGGTTCAATTGAACCTTATCGGGCAATTTGCGACAGGTGATATCAACCATACCTTACTAACAGGAATGGAGTACGGTAGCCAAGATACAGAAAATACTCGTCGTGATGCATTTTTTGCAGACAGCCAAGACGACCAAGTATCCTTTGTGTTTAGCGACCCATTGGTTATTCCTTCAATGACGCTGACGGACCCAGTAAGAGATCGTGCGTCAGACGTCACCTTTACCTCAGCGTTCGTGCAAGATGAAATTAAGCTTAACGAGAATTGGATTGTGGTTGCCGGTCTTCGCTACGATAATTTTGATATCGATGTGGTAGACAGTATTGAAGTAGCTAACGGTGCCGACGATGGTAACAGTGGTTTTCTTTCGAGCTCTGATTCACAAGTGTCTCCTCGTGCAGGCCTAATTTACAAGCCTGCAGAATCAGTTTCGATTTACGCCAGTTACAGCAAATCGTTTTTACCTCGTTCAGGTGATCAATTCCTTTCCCTGTCGCTTACAAGCCAAGCGCTGGAAGCTGAAGAATTTGAAAACAAAGAAATTGGCGTTAAATGGAATTTCTCTGACTCACTTAGCGTAACCGCGGCGGCATTTGAAGTTGAACGTGAAAACGGCACAGCGCAGGATCCTAACAACCCAGAAGCGTCTATTTTAACTGGCACCGAAACCAAAGGTTTTGAAGTGCAGGTGGTGGGCAAGCTTTCAGAGCGTTGGGTAATAAATGCTGGGTATAGCAACCTTGATGGCGAAGAAATGGGCCGCATTGTAGACGGCGCACTGGCAAATCGCGACTTAGCACAGCTACCAGAACACATGCTGACGTTATGGAACCAGTATGAAGTTAACGATAAGTGGCGTGTTGCATTAGGCGTGATTTATCAATCTGAGCAGTATGCCTCTTTAAATAATACCGTTGAACTACCTGACTTTGTTCGCGTAGACGCTGCAGTGTATTACGATTACAGCGAAGACGTTAAAATTCAGCTAAACGTGGAAAACGTATTCGATGAAGACTATTTCCCGTCAGCACACAACGACAACAATATTGCTACCGGCGAGCCGCTTAATGCGCGTGTGAGTTTGCAATATAAGTTTTAATACGAACAATTAAAGTCAATACTCAAAGCGGCCCAATGGCCGCTTTTTACATTAAATTTACCTCATTTCGAAGTTTTTAAGCATATTTTTATTGTTCAAATAATATCACTAGGGTATTTTTACCCCCGAAAAATAAAAATCAAGGACGATAAAAAGTGAATAAACTTGTCTGTATTTCTGTGCTTGCTTCAAGCTTACTAGCAATTACTGCCTGCGGTGGTGGAGGTGGTTCAGATTCCAACCCTTCAGTTACGCCAACTCCGCTGCCAGCACCTATTACTTCCATAGAAAAAATTCAAGATGCATCTAACTACACTTCTAGTGAGTTGCAAAGTGCTGCGGTTTCTATCGCTAACGAAGACTATGCCGGTAGTAACGTAAGCCCAGAAATGACTCCTTCCATAGCCGAAGAAGCTTATTCCCTATTATTTGGCGAATCTCAGTTGGTCATTCCCAATATAGGGGAAGAAGACTTTTCTGATGCAATAGATGCTAACGGAAATGTAGATGCTACCTACCAGTGTGGTGAAAGAGGAACGGTAAGGTATCTTGGTAAGATAGAGAGCAACGAAACAGTTAAGCTTTCGCTAACATACTCAAATTGCCAATATTATGACGACGATGTGACCCTAAATGGTCGTGCAGCGCTTGATATATTGTCATTAAGTGAAGATAACTTCCATTTCGTAACGTATTTTGGCGATCTCCAGTGGGCGTATGATGACGTTATTACGACGTTATCTGGTTACGCATCTTATAAAAATACTGGAACCGATTATGAAACTGGCTATAGCGATACTTTTGAAAACTACATTACCGCGAGAATAGGCGACAAAAGCTACAAAATCGATACAACGTCGAATGAGACCTATAGCTACTACTCGAATGCTGTTTCAATGGAAGGTGATATTTATATTGGTGATGTGGGAAAAGTTAGCATTTTACTAGATGTTAATGGCGAATATCCTCCTTATCTGTATGAGACTACATTTTTTATGGAGGGCGCGAATAAAGCCGCATTTATTTTCGAACAGGGACCAGTCAAATTTGTGGTTGATACTGATGGCGATGAAGTCTTCGATATGGGTGTTTATTACAATGACGTTTACGAGTTACTGTATGGAAACAACGACAAAACACTATTACCGATAGATGAACTCTCGCTACCCCCATATGTTGGCACGCCGTATTTGCTAGACCCTTGGTGGGACGAGGTGTACACAACCTCAACTATTATGGTCGAACCAACCGAATATTATGATCCAGATAATACTAACGAAGAACTGACTATTAGCTACCGATGGTATTTGAATGAGGTGCTTTTAGACGATTATACAGAAGCCACCTTACCTCCCAATGTGGCCGTTTTTGGCGATAAGTTACAAGTATCAGCCGTGGTGTCAGACGGTGTTAACGTTGTGGAGTCATGGCCACTAGAGATTGAACTTCAAGACAGTCCTGCAGAGGTTGTTATCGACAATCTGCCCGACGAAATCCAAGCCGGCGATTATGTAGAATTTAGTGTGCTAATTAACGACCCAGACACTGGAGAGTCTTCAACTGGAGCTGGTTTAATAGCTGGACCTGATGGAGTAACGTTATCTGATAATGGTGTAATTAGCTGGCAAGTCCCTAATGAACAGCTATTTCCTGTGCAGTATTTTACATTTACTTTTTCTGATAACAGTTCAGATCCACAAACGTATATTGAGCGTGATGTGGCCGTTTTATCAGACAGAGATATCACTCTTGCTCGCTCTGGATTGCTAGTACCTAGTCAAAATAATGCTATGCATGTAGCAGATATAACCGGGGACGGTAACAACGAGTTAGTGTCTACAGACTCTAATTCCAATGTATTCACACTTTCATTGATTAATGGGCGCTACCAGCAAACTTGGTTATATCCATATATGCTCCCAACCGACGGATTACTTCGTCAGGTATTGATTAGCGATGTGAATAGCGATGGTAAAGACGATATTCTCGTTGTGACAGAATATGGCGTATCGGTAATTACCGACACAAATAAAATGGCTGAAAGTCTGATCGAAAGTGATTTGGAAATTAAGAGCGCTATCCTTACCGATATCGATGGCGATGGTATCGAAGAGCTTATTTATCTCGTTGCTGCTGAATATTATAGCGATGATACCACGGCCAATGTTATTGCCTTAGATTCACCAGAAACTACGCTATTTAGTTTTAATGTTGGTAATGCAAAAGAAATCGCTGTCGCCAATGTTGATGATGATTCAGCACTGGAGCTTGTCGCTAATAGTGGTTTCGTTTATGACTTAGCAACTGGTGAAAATCAGTGGGTCAAAAGTAATGGTTTCGGCGATGCGCATATTGCGGTTCCTGACTTTGACGGGGATGGTGTGAGTGAAATCGTGGGTGCTGATTATTGGGGCTATATTGAGGTGTACTCAGCGATTACCAAAGTGCAGCTGGATAATTTTGATAACTTCAACACATGCGATATCAATGATGCAGTTTTGTCTGGACAATCTGTCCTCCTTGTCGGCGATTGCCAATGGGGAGACGTTACTGCCTACACAATGATCGATGATAAATTGAGTGAGCTATGGCGAGTGAGTTCACAAGACCATGGTGTATCATCAATTACAGTAGGTGATATAGATAATGATGGTTCAACAGAGGTGTTGTGGGGAACCGGTGTTTCGAGTACTGGCGCTGATGAACTTATCACCGCAGAACTGAATGGCAGCACAATTACTATCAAAGAAAATACAGCAGAAGTACAGTTAGATAGCTTTTCGTCAGCTGGTTGGGCAAATGTCATCGACAATGATGAGCGTGCAATATTCTTTATTTCTTCAACTGAAAGTGGCTATGGCTCGTCACGCTATATCATGTTGGATAAAGAGGGAAATATAGAACTAAGTGATACTGTTTCAGAGAACTGGGGCGCAGGCACTAATTCTATAGCAACCGACTTTAACAATGATGGTGCAGGTGATTTGTTTACATCGACAACCAATTATTACGATGGAAGCTTCGCCGCTATCCAGCTACACAATGGTGAGGTTCACTGGCAGTATGATTCAAGTAGTAATAGCAATATTGGCATAATTGAAGCCTTAGACATGAATTTCGATGGCTTCACTGACGCATTAGTAATGATTGGGACTGAACTGAATATTTTTGATATTCAAAACCAATTGATTATTGCTAACTATAATATCGGTCATGTCACGCACCTCGCTCCCTTTATTTCAAACGGAAGTGCATTTGTAGCGTTGACAACTAACGAGTCTGGCATGGAAGTATTAAAGATAACCGATGCAGGATTATCACAAGCCGCGTCGGTGGACGGTATATGTGATCAGCTAATTACTATTAATGCAGACTCAGATGAGCAGCCGGAATTAGCGTGTACGAATTATGATGATGAGCTGATTGTTTATGACTTTTCTGGTGAGGCGCTTACCGAGAGCTTGCGTGCGAGCATACCTGCAGATATCTCTAATATTCAAGCTGATGTAACTACTGAACAAAACCAGAATCTTATTGGCGTTAGCCATAATACAGCCGATTTCTCACTTAACATTTATAGCCATCTTGTTAGCTTTGGAACCGATGGCTTTGTAAGGTGGCGCGGTCCTGCGTTTGCAAGTCGGCAAGGTCAAGATTACGGAAATTTGAAAGTGCGCAAAGCTGATTCAGGGAACCTTGAAATACAAACGTCTACCTATTCTAGCGCTATATGGGTGCATTAGTAGACGTTTGCAGAGAGCTCTACTAAGGTAGGGCTCTTTTTTTATGGCAAGTGTTCGAAGCATGTAAATAGCATCCAATGCTTGTCATTTCCTTTTAGGTGTATATACTTACAGGAACTGTATAGACAGACAGGTCTTTTATGCGCCCACTCACAGCAAGACAAACAGAAGTTCTCGAGCTTATAAAAACAACGATGCTCGAAACTGGCATGCCGCCTACCCGTGCAGAAATTGCCCGTCATTTAGGTTTTCGTTCTGCGAATGCCGCTGAAGAACATTTAAAAGCGTTGGCCCGTAAAGGCGTCATCGAAATCCTTCCAGGCACTTCTCGTGGTATTAAGTTGAATATTCCACTTGAAGATGAAACCCCTGAAGAAGAAGGTCTTCCTCTTATTGGCCGAGTGGCTGCGGGCGAGCCGATTCTAGCGCAAGAGCATATAGAGTCTCATTATAAGGTCGACCCTGCCCTGTTTCAGCCTCACGCTGACTTCTTACTTCGTGTAAGCGGTATGAGTATGAAAGACATTGGTATACTTGATGGTGACTTGCTAGCCGTGCATCGTACTACGGATGTCCATAATGGGCAGGTGGTAGTGGCACGTGTCGATGAAGACGTTACTGTTAAACGCCTTGAAAAGCGTGGCCGCGAAGTATTACTTCACGCTGAAAATGATGAATTTTCACCTATTAAAGTCGACTTAGCGTCAGAGCCTTTCTCCATTGAAGGGATTGCCGTTGGTGTTATTCGAAATGCTGACTGGATGTAACCTTTTAGCTATTTAGTAAAGAAAGCGGCTTATAGGCCGCTTTTTTGTATGTTTACCATACCTTGCTTACACAATAATCGTATTTAAGCCTAAGAAATCTCTTAAAAGCCACCAGATACCGCTCCCACATATTTTCTTCTATTTATGTCACCCTTTTCAGTGCTAGCTAGCGCTATTTTTGTCACCTATTTTGTTTGAAAAACAATCAAAATTACGCAACTAGCTTTTGATTATAAGAAACTTATTGGCAGCTTCTATTTGCCTATCTCGTTCAAAATGAGCGTTTCAAACAAGCTCACTAATTACCGCTACAGCATCCATACGCTGTTGTATGTGTCATTTCTCTTACATACAACTTTTGATTAAAAATTCAACGCTGCAATTGTTTTTTCTTAGAAAAGACTAGACTTGTGCGTTTTATTGAGCAATTCTTATACTGTATTTAACAAAATAATAACAATAGATGTAACTTTGGTTTACAACTAAGGCTAGATAGTTAAGTTAAAAGTTGGATTTCGGGTATCAGTTGCCAGAAGCGCAGCGCAACCAGTGCGTCAATGCTTCTGTTATAACGGAGGTGTTGAGTGAAACGAGTAACGACACAAGCGGCGACACAAGTGACAAAGTGGCTTTACGGGCTTCCACTTTTGCTTACCTCGCCACTACTGTTTGCTGATGCAGCAACGGGCGAAGGCTCTTCCATAAATTTGCGCCGAGGCGCAACAGACATAAGTGGTCAAGTTTACGACCTGCATATGTTGATGTTCTTTATCTGTATCGCAATTGCTGTTGCGGTTTTCGGGGTTATGTTTGCCTCCATGTACTTGCACCGTAAATCCAGAGGCGCTAAGCCCGCTCACTTCCATGAAAATGTAAAAGTGGAAATTGCATGGACGGTCGTGCCTTTCATCATTCTTATTCTTATGGCTATTCCTGCCGCTAAAACCCTTATAGCGATGGAAGATACCAGCGAACCCGATCTTACCGTTGTCGTTACTGGTTCCCAGTGGAAGTGGCACTACCGGTATATGGACAGGGACGTTGAGTTCTATTCGTTAATGGCGACGCAGCGAGAGCAAATTGAAAACAAATTCGAAAAAGGCGCGAACTATCTGTTGGAGGTCGACCGTCCGTTGGTCATCCCCACAGGGCAAAAAGTGCGCTTTCTTATTACTTCTGATGACGTTATACACTCGTGGTGGGTACCGGACTTTGCAGTGAAAAAAGATGCTAACCCTGGGTTTATTAACGAGTCTTGGGCAAAGGTAAATGAGCCTGGTGTTTATCGTGGACAGTGTGCCGAGCTATGCGGCAAAGATCATGGCTTTATGCCGGTTGTGGTCATTGCTAAAGAGCCTGCTGAATTTGATGCTTGGATAAACGAACAAGAAGAAGCCGCTCGCCAAGCGAAAGAAGAAGAGCAGCGTTTACTGTCGATGAATATGTCGATGGATGAACTTATGGATGAAGGCAAGCGGGTTTATAACGCCACTTGTGCGGCTTGTCATATGCCTAACGGTGAGGGGCTACCCGGCGTTTTCCCTGCGCTTAAAGGCAGTGAGATGGTACTTGAAGACCAAACTGCACATATTGATATTGTGTTGAACGGTAAAACCGGCACGGCCATGCAGGCGTTCGGAAAAATGTTAAGCCTAAAAGACATTGCGGCTGTGGTGACCTACGAACGAAATGCGTGGGGCAATAACACGGGTGATATGGTGCAGGCCAAAGATGTTAACGCCGTTGTTAATGGGAACTAGGAGTGCGTAATGAGTAAAGCAACTGATGTCATTGCGCCGGATACCTCGGCGCATCACGAAGATCATGACCATCATAGCCATATTCCAAAAGGAATAACCCGATGGTTGTTTACCACTAACCATAAAGATATAGGCACTTTATATCTATGGTTCGCCTTTATTATGTTTTTGATTGGTGGTGCCATGGCCATGGTGATCCGTGCTGAGCTATTTCAGCCTGGATTACAGATTGTTGAGCCAAACTTCTTTAATCAAATGACGACTGTGCACGGTCTTATCATGGTATTTGGTGCGGTAATGCCAGCCTTTACAGGGCTTGCCAACTGGCTAATTCCTATGATGATAGGTGCACCAGACATGGCTCTGCCGCGAATGAATAACTGGAGTTTTTGGATATTACCTGGCGCCTTTCTTATTCTACTTAGCTCGCTATTTTTAGAAGGTGGCGGCCCTGCATTTGGTTGGACCTTCTATGCGCCACTTTCTACCACCTATAGTGGTGACTCAACCGCATTGTTCGTGTTCTCGGTACATATCATGGGTATTTCCTCCATTATGGGCGCCATTAACGTCATCGTGACCATATTCAACATGCGAGCTCCTGGTATGACATGGATGAAAATGCCCTTATTCGTATGGACTTGGCTTATCACTGCTTTCTTGCTTATTGCAGTAATGCCAGTGTTGGCCGGGGCGGTTACCATGGTGCTGACGGACAAGTTCTTCGGCACCAGCTTCTTTGATGCGGCAGGCGGTGGTGACCCCGTTATGTTCCAGCATATCTTCTGGTTCTTTGGGCATCCTGAGGTGTACATCATGATATTGCCAGCCTTTGGTATTATCTCTCAAATTGTCCCTACGTTTTCCCGTAAGAAGCTGTTTGGCTACGCATCAATGGTGTACGCCACCGGCTCTATTGCGCTGCTTTCTTTTGTTGTGTGGGCTCACCATATGTTTACCACCGGCATGCCGGTGTATATGGAAATGTTCTTCATGTTTGCCACTATGCTTATCTCGGTGCCTACAGGCGTGAAGGTCTTCAACTGGGTGGCGACTATGTGGCGGGGCTCTCTAACCTTTGAAATGCCCATGATGTTTGCCATTGCGTTTATCGTATTGTTTACCATCGGCGGCTTGTCAGGATTAATGCTGGCTATCGTGCCGGTGGACTTCCAATACCACGATACCTATTTCGTGGTCGCACATTTCCACTACGTACTGGTCACCGGCGCCATCTTCTCGATCATGGCAGCGGTATATTACTGGTTACCAAAGTGGACAGGCAAAATGTACGACACGGGGCTAGCAAAATGGCATTTCTGGTGCTCACTAGTGTCGGTAAATGTATTGTTCTTTCCTATGCATTTTGTGGGGCTGGCTGGAATGCCACGTCGTATTCCTGACTACGCCTTACAGTTTGCCGACTTTAATAAGTGGATAAGCCTTGGCGGCTTTGCCTTTGGGCTGTCTCAGCTCATCTTCTTAGCATTGTTAATTAAGGCCTGTAAGAAGCAAGGTGAGCCAGTATCCGCTCAAGTGTGGGAAGGTGCTGAGGGACTAGAGTGGGAAATTCCTTCTCCTGCGCCCTATCACACCTTTGAAACGCCGCCGGTTGTTAAGTAGGAAATAAGACAAGCAGCACAGGTAATGAAGGCAAAGCAGGTAATGTAGTCGCTAAATTGTGGTGATGTATCAGCACAAAAAGTAGGCACGGGAGGTAACCATGACACAAGCAAATGCAAACAACAAAATGGTGATAAAACTCGTCGTTATAGTGTTTGGCATGTTTGGTTTTGGGTTCGCTCTGGTGCCGCTTTACGACGTATTTTGCGATGTTACCGGTATTAATGGAAAAACCGAAAATACCGCAGCGGTATATGAGTCTGTCGAAATAGATGAAAGCCGTGAGATAACGGTGGAATTTATCACCCGAACGAATACCGGTATGCCGTGGGAATTTCGTGCGCAAACTAGCCGTATGAAAGTGCATCCAGGGGAGCTTAATACGGTGTCGTTTTACGTAAGAAATCCGGCATCTAACAATATGATGGCGCAAGCTATTCCATCGGTGTCGCCGGGTATGGCAGCGCTATATTTAAATAAAACGGAATGCTTTTGCTTTAACCAGCAGCCTCTAAGCGCTGGTGCCGAGGCTTATATGCCTATGCAGTTTTATGTCGACCCACAGCTTCCAGAAGATATTAGTTATTTTACTGTGCAATACACCCTGTTTGATGTGACCGCGCGAGCGAGTGACATGAAAACAAAACCGAATCCCTACATGGTCCCTCAACCTGAAAGTGGTAAATAACAGGTATTGGGATAAGGAGAGAGTAATGCAGCAAGAATATCAGAAGTACCCCGAATATCAGAAGTATTATGTACCAGCACAAAGCCCGTGGCCTATTGTAGGTGCGGTGGCGTTATTTTTAATTGCCGTTGGCGCGGGCAACTTCGTGATTGAAGCCACTAAAGGAGAGTCCGGCTATGGCGGGCACATACTCCTAGCAGGGATTGTAGTGCTAATGGTGATGCTTGTGGGCTGGTTTAAAAACCAAATTGATGAGTCTATGTCAGGGTTATATAGCGACCAATTAGGACGTTCATACCGACAGGGCATGAGTTGGTTTATCTTCTCTGAAGTTATGTTCTTTGCCGCCTTCTTCGGGGCACTCTACTACGCCCGATTCATTTCAGTGCCTTGGTTAGGCGGTGCATCGAATAATGCGATGACTAACGAAGTGCTATGGCCCACATTTGAAGCCATGTGGCCGCTAGTATCTACCCCTGGGGGCATCACTACACAAGAAATGAGTGCAGTTGGTTTACCCACCATTAATACAGTTGTTTTACTTATATCGTCAATTACATTGCATTTTGCCCATGTAGGTTTGGAGCAGAACAACCGCAAGCAACTCACCGTCATGTTAGGCATCACTATCTTGTTGGGAATTGGGTTTTTATTCTTACAGGTGGAAGAGTATGTTCACGCCTACCGTGACTTGGGACTAACGCTACAGTCAGGCATTTACGGCAATACCTTTTTCATGCTGACGGGCTTTCACGGTATGCACGTTACCCTTGGCACCATCATTCTTATTGTCATGTTTTTTAGAGTGCTAAAAGGACATTTTACACCGCACAACCACTTTGCTTTTCAAGCTGGGAGTTGGTACTGGCACTTCGTTGATGTGGTGTGGGTCATGCTTTATATCTTTGTTTACGTTTTATAAAAGCGCCGCCAAGCCTAGTATGGTCGAGGGTTTGGCGTAATTAAACCGGTGCCAATTGCCACTAAAATTAAAATCACAATGATGGCAGAAGTGAGCACCCTGCGACCGATGTATTTGCTCATAGGACCGTCTTTGGGATCGTTTTTCATCATGACACGCATGGCCATAAAAAGGTTAACGATCATGAAAAGTACCAACGCAACCAAGATTATTTTTATCAACATATAAACCTCAATAGTAGTGTGCAGGTTGGCCAAATGAATCAGGTGAGAGCATCAAAATTAATCGCTATCGTCATTACGAGTTTATCTGTAATGGCGATGTGTGGCTTGGGGTTCTGGCAACTAGACCGAATGGCACAAAAGCAACAACGCATCGCTAGCATAACCGAAAAACAGGGGAAAGAAAGCTTGTCGCTCATCGATGCCCTTTCAATGAAAGCGCCCGAAGATCGAACCGTTTCTTTTGAAGGTACGCCAAACGGCGACAAGGTGTTATTGCTCGATAACCAAATATATGAACAACGAGTAGGTTACGACGTACTGGCGCCAGTGCAAACCAACGCAGGGTGGGTTTTGGTTAACTATGGTTGGTTGCCTGCACCAGATTTATCGCGCTCGCTACCAGCTGTGACAATTAGCCACCACTCACAACAATTTGAAGGGGTGGTGAGCCAGCCCAGTCATAACCCGTTAGTAAAAGAAACGCTTACATCAGCATCACGCTTTCCGGCACGTATTCAGCAAATTTCAATCAGTACCGCCAGTGAATTGCTATCACTTAACTTATTACCCTATGTCGTAGTACTTACCGCAAAGAATGATCTTTTTGTTAGGCGTTATAACCGTGTTGTTATGCCGCCTGAAAAGCACTTGGGTTATGCCATTCAATGGTTTGGTCTTGCTATCGCAGCCGCCTTGATTGGCGGTTTCGCAATTATGAAAAAAGGACGTCAATATGAGTAATCCTGCCTCGAAGAAAACCTTAATTATTATGGTCGCCGTGTTCGTGCTACCCGTTATTTTAGCTAAGCTTGCGTTAGAAAATGACTGGTTCAACCAAGGTGCTACCAATAAAGGTGCGTTGCTGCAGCCTACCGTTGATGTTTCATCGCTTTTAGAAGGCACAGAGCCAAAATGGCGCTTGTTGTATGTCTTGCCCGAAAATTGTGATGCCATTTGTGAAAATGCATTGTTTAGCATTAACCAAGTGTGGCTGGCCTTAGGCAAAGAGTCTGACAGGGCACAAGCGTTAGTTTTGTTCACTGGAAAAAGTGACGTAACAGCACTAGAGCAACTATCTGAGTACGCCAACGTGCATACCTTGAGCGTCAGCGATGCCCCTATCACCAACCTTAAACAGCAAAGTGTGTATATCGTCGATACCTTAAATAACGCCATGTTGTATTACCAAATAGACAGTGACAGAAGCACGGCTGTAATGGAAAGCCGAAGCATGCTGGCTGACATTAAAAAGCTTCTGAAACTGTCTCGAATTGGGTAGGAGGTGCTATGAAAAAACTGGTGCTGTTTAGCCTTTTTCTTGCCGCAGTAGTCATCATTTTAGGGGCTTACACACGCCTTACTGATGCTGGCCTTGGTTGCCCTGATTGGCCGGGTTGCTACGGTAACCTTACCGTGCCGTTAAGTGATGAGAAAGTTGCTGCGGCCAATACCGCGTTTCCGGAGCGCCCAGTAGAAGCGCATAAGGCATGGAACGAAATGATTCACCGCTATTTTGCAGGGGCGTTAGGGCTATGTATTTTGGCGATTGCCATTATCGCGGTAAGGCAGCGCCATAAAGGCACACCCGTTAAGCTGGCTTTGTTGCTGCTCGGTCTTGTAACTTTTCAAGCGGCGCTTGGCATGTGGACCGTCACCCTTAATTTATTGCCTGTGGTGGTTATGGGGCATTTGTTAGGAGGCTTTACGGTACTAAGTTGTTTATTTTTACTTTATTTACGCCTTAGAAAACACAGCTCAGTTAGCGTGCAACAACCTAAAAGCAATACGGCGCTACCGTTACGCGAGGGGGCCCAATACCCGAATAAGAACAACAAGCTGTCTGCAATGGCATTTATAGGTATGGCGATTTTAGTAGGGCAAATAGCCTTAGGCGGCTGGACATCAGCCAACTACGCTGCCCTCGCCTGTACCGATATGCCTATTTGTGAGCCGGGCTGGCAGCAGCGGTTAGATTTTCAAGGCGCGTACAGTGTGCCCGAAGCACAAAACTATGAGTTTGGCGCACACAATTACGGTGAGCGAGCCACCATGCATATCGTGCATCGGTTCGGCGCTGTAATTACCTTTATTTACCTTACGGTATTAGCTTTCATGTGGTTACGAAGCAGTAAGTTGTCACCGGCGGTGAAAAAAGGGTGTGTACTCATGCTTGGGGTGTTATGCGTACAAGTGGCGCTTGGTCTAAGTAACGTTTTGTTTAGTTTACCTTTGTTTATCGCGGTATCGCACAATGGGGTTGCCGCCATGCTGTTACTCACATTGATATGGCTGACGTGGTCAGTTGCTCCTTCAACCTCTTCTTTCTCCTACTCTACTGGAGGTCATCATGGCTAAATCTATCCCTTTGAATAACGCTGTTGCAGGTAAGCAGTCGCCAAGCCCGCAAGTAAAGAGCCGCTCGCACGCAAAAATCAGCTGGCGCGACTATTACGAAATGACAAAACCTAATGTGGTGATGCTACTTTTACTCACAGCGTTAGTGGGGATGTGCTTAGCCTCGCCGGGCTGGGTAGACGCAACCGCGTTGGTGTGTGGATTACTGGGTATTGGTATGTTGTCGGCATCAGCCGCAGTGATTAATCATGTGGTCGACCACAAAATCGATAGCCAAATGGCACGTACTTTCAATCGGCCTGTGGCTAAAGGCAAAGTGAGTATCGCCAAAGCATCTTGGTTTGCAGCGGCCCTTGGCGTTATGGGCTTTGTTGTATTGAGCATAGGGGTGAACATGCTTACCGCTTGGCTTACCCTTGCTAGCTTGGTGGGCTATGCCGTGGTGTATACCATGTTTTTAAAACGGGCTACGCCGCAAAATATTGTGATTGGTGGTATCGCAGGTGCTGCACCACCGCTTCTCGGCTGGACTGCTGTCACCGGGGAAATTCATGCGCATGCGTTGTTGTTAGTACTCATTGTATTTACGTGGACTCCCCCGCATTTTTGGGCGTTGGCGATTCATCGCGAAAAAGATTATGCGAAAGCGAAAGTGCCCATGCTGCCGGTTACCCATGGAATAGAATTTACTAAAACCTCGGTGCTACTTTATACCGTGTTGCTTAGCTTGGTGTGCCTATTGCCTTACTTGGTGGGCATGAGTGATTTAATTTACCTTGTTGGCTCGTCACTTCTTAACGTTGGTTTTATGTATTACGCGGTAAAACTGAAATTTGCGGCCACTAGCCAAACCGCAATGAAAACTTTTAAGTTCTCAATTGTTCATCTCATGGTATTGTTTGTAGTATTGTTATTCGATCACTACGTACCACTGAGTTTATGAACCGACGGATTTTTGTAGGCGTTGTTGCATTATTAGCATTATTGACTGGTGTGTTTGGGGCAATTTATTTGTCGCCAACGGGGCAGTCTAATGGCAGTTCTCCCGAATATTTTCAAGCTTACCCTGAGCCTCGCGCCATTGCGCCTTTTTCGCTGACTGACAGCAAAGGAAATGAATTTAACCAAGCTTCGCTAGAAAATCAGTGGAGCTTGTTGTTTCTTGGTTATACGTTTTGCCCCGATATTTGCCCGACTACGATGGCCGAACTGAACAGCATTTACCCACAAATGCAGGCTATTGAGTCTGAATTTCCTATTAAAGTCGTGTTTATTTCTATTGATCCTAACCGTGACTCAATAGCTCGGCTCGACGAATACATTAGCTACTTTAACCCCAACTTTATTGCCGCGACCGGTGAGCATAAAGCCTTGTTTCCCTTCGCTCGAAACTTGGGCATGATGTACGCGATTGCAGAAAGTACAGATAATCCTAATTATCTTGTCGATCATAGTGCGTCGGTAGTGCTTATTAATCCTAAAGCACAGGTGATAGGGCGTTTTAAACCAAAACGTGAGCCTGGCAAGTTGTCGATTAGTGACGCACAGCAAATTCTCAATGATATGCCAGCGATTACATCATCATTTAGTTCAAACTCGGCACTATAGGTAGGTATGGTAGGCATGGATATAAAAATCCGACAAGGTCTTGTGTCTGATGCTGGCCAAGCGGTTCCCTTATTATTAAGTGCCGCTGAAGATCTATTGGTTTCCGTTTTTGGCAATGGCGATACAAGCCATACTCTCGATTTTTTAACCCATGCATGGAAAGGTAAGTATGGGCAATATGGCTGCAATAATCACTGGGTTGCGGTAGTCGATGACGTTGTTGTAGGTGTCATTACGGCGTGGCATACCAAGTTGGGGCCCGTATTTGACCGTGCTTCGTTAGACAGCATTACCACCTTCTACAATCTCGATGATGCAATGGCAGTGCTAATGCGCAATCAAGCGGTTGCTGTAGGCTTAACGCCGCCAAGTGCAACAGAACTTATGCTAGGTCACGTGGCGGTAGATAGCATTGCTCGGCGCGGCGGAATCGGCAAGGCTATGATTGCCCACATGCGTGATTACGCCATAGAACTTAAAAAGCAGGCATTGGTACTAGACGTACAAATTAGTAATGTTGCTGCCATTCGGTTTTATCAAAACGTTAATTTTAAAGAGCAATCAGTGAACGGCACCTTCGTGCGTTTTGTTCATGCACTTTCAGCTTAACTAATCTGGATAATTTCCGTTTTTATCTGCCACAAAAAATGGCTGAGAATACCAATAATACCTTCCTGATTGAGAGTTGCTCGGAGCGGTACAATTTACTCGCGAACGGCCTACAGGAAGTGCTTGAGCAATACTGAAGGTAACCGCATTGCCTTCAACCCTCGTTTCAACTGGTGAGCCAGAAAAGAAGCAATTTACTTGGCGTAAACGTACATCATCGCCCTTAATCGTTAGCGTAATAGGGGGGAGTCTCGATTCGTCACTAGCGCCTTGCACCTCTGGGATATGCTCACCTTCAAAGCTGGTCGATAATACCGGCATAGCAATACTGTTTAATTTGGTTTTTAGTGTTTCTAAGTTGGCATAAGGGCCAGCTGCAGGGAAGCGAGGTAATGCTTGAAAATTACTGTGAGGGCCTATAGCGCCTGAGTGTTGTCCGAACGCAATGTAACCCTCTTGCGCCAGCTTATCTGCTAGCTTTTGGTTGAACTCACCAAAGGGGTAGGCCAAATATTTAAGTGATTCGCCAATTTTGCTATCAATAATAGCCTCGGCTTCAGCAACATTCTGCCATACCTTTTTAAGCCATGCTTCGTCATTAGTTCCGCTATCAGCGCCGTTAGAAGAAACTCTGCCATCCAGCATATGCAAGTGGTCAAGTGTATGGTTAGCGAAAGTAACGCCGTCGTTATGCATTGCCTCAACTTGTGCCCACGTGAGTTGGCTTCTATTGGTACCAATTTCCCCTGGGTTAATAAATATTGTGTATGGGAAGCCCATATCAACCATAATGGGGTGGGCATTTTTAAGGATGTTTTCGTACCCGTCGTCAAAGGTTATCACCACAGTGTTGGAAGGAAGAGGTGTTTTACTTTGGATAGCATCAACGACCTTTGCTAAAGGCAAAACTGTGTGATGTTGCTTTAAATACGCCATATGTTGTTTGAACATCTCAGGCGATATACTGGTGCTTTTCGGCGTGTTGTCAGACACATGATGGTAAAGCAAAATAACACCATTTTGAGTAAGAATTTCACGGGTAGGCTGCCTAGTGTTATCAGTAGCAGCCAGGCTATAGCCAGAAAAACAAACAAGAAAGAAAAGTGCTAACCAGTGTGGTCGGTTGCCTTTCATTTGCGCCAATATAGCGTCACATTTAATCCACGAAATGACATTGAAAGGCATGATAAACTTCATGTTTTCTCCGAGTTGAAATTGATTTAATAGCAGTGCTTTATACTGCGTGTCAGCGCGGCGTTCTACTAATGCAGAGACTATAATTAATGCAAAAGCGAGTGCAAGAAGATAAGCAATCTCTACGCCAATCTGAGACGTTTTGGCACGATCATACACGCTTACTCACATTAGCGCTGCCCATGATATTGGCCAATATTACCACTCCTTTGCTAGGTTTGGTGGATACGGCTGTTTTAGGGCATATGTCGGCGCCCGCCATGTTAGCCGGTGCGGCAGTGGGGGCGCTTATACTTACCCAAATTTACTGGGTGTGTGGTTTTCTGCGCATGTCTTCAACAGGCTTAAGCGCACAGGCAAGAGGGCATAAAGATGCAACACTTTCCTCTGCCAAAGTGCTTTGGCAGACCCTTGCTGTCGCCTCCATCTTAGGGCTGGGTTTACTCATATTACAAGCGCCTATACTTACAGCAGGACTGGCATTGGCGAGCCCATCAGATGCAGTGGCGGTGCATTTGACGGAGTATTATCAGGTTAGAGTATGGGGCGCGCCCGCTGCTATGCTTAATTTAGCGCTTATCGGTTATTTGGTGGGCCAGCAAAAAACGCGCACGGTGATGATTATTCAGATAATCGGCAACCTCGTGAATGCAGGATTAGATATTACTTTCGTTTATGTGCTGTCTATGTCGGTGGCTGGAGTTGCCTTAGCCAGTCTTATTGCTGAATATTCCATGGCGTTTATGGCGATGTATGTTGCCTTAAAGCAAGTGAGAGGTATTACTCCACAAGCAAGCTGGTTCAACCGTGCAGCGCGTAAAATACTGATGAAGCTCAACACTGATATGCTATTGCGTAATTTGGCGCTACAAGCCTGCTTAGCGTTTTTGACGATACAAGGCGTACGTTTCGGTGAAATGCCGGCGGCAGTGAATGCTATTCTGCTGCAGTTTTTCGTATTAATAGCGCTAGGATTAGATGGGGTCGCCTACGCAGTAGAAGCGCTGGTGGGTGAAGCCAAAGGCGCAAACAATGCGTCAGAAATAAAACGCAGAACGTACCAAGGGTTATTTTGGTCATCGCTTTTTGCAATAGGCTACAGTGCTATCTTCTATTTTGGCGGTCACGGTATTATAAGCTTACTAACTGAACATCAAAATATTGTAAGCGCAGCATTAACCTACCTTCCTTTAATGGTTATTCTGCCACTGCTGGCACATTGGTGCTTTTTGTACGACGGTGTATTTGTTGGCCTTACAAAGTCATCTTCTATGCGCGACACCATGATTATTAGTGCTATCGCAGTATATTTCCCTGTATGGTTTTTTACTCAGTCTCTCGGCAATATCAGCTTGTGGTATGCATTGCTGGCGTTCTTACTTGCTCGTGGTATTACGCTTGGATGGAGCTTCGAACGGCTAAGTCAGCGCAATGCATTGTGCGACAGCTAATCTAAACCAAATTAAGCCTAGCCAAAGGAAAAGGCCACATCACTTAGCAATCTCGATAGGCAGAAATACATCGGTAACGGCTTCATGTGCGGCTACGTCGGGGAAAAAGCGAATACGCTCTAAAAAAATAGGAAAGTCTCTTAGTTCAAATTGTGTATCAGGCAACCACTGGTGATATAAATCGTGCACCACCGCCCCTAACGCTGCATCGGTGCCAATATGGCGGACTTTAGCGCAGTAACCTTCCGGTATGGTAGTGGTGATGACGTTAGCGTGATTGGTAACTGTAGACTGCTGCGTGGCGATAGGGTCGCTTGTTTTTGCGGGCTGGCTACTTGGCGCAGGAATTGACCCAGTAATAGGCGCAAAAATTTGGCACGCCACACCAAACCGGTAAAACTCATGTGGGGTGTTGTCAGGGTCATCATACAGTAAGTTGAAAGTGCGGTTGGTGGATGGAGGAAGCTTGTTTTCTCTGCGCCACGTAATAAATTCACCTACCGTGCTCATAATGCGGCTAGGTGGGCCGACATGCATCATCATCGCAATCTCTAGGGCTGGAAATTGAACCACTGACACATCGAGTTGATGATTTTCAGAAGCGCTATTTACGTTATGTGAAGCGTTCATAAGTACCGACGTTCCTTTTTCGTTTGCGTTTAATAGCGAGGTGACGAGCGTGCCTTGATGTAGCGCTTCAATGTTAGGTGTTTTTCGAAAGCTTGAAGGCGTCAGGCGATAATGTTTTTTAAAGGCTTTGGCATAGCCTTCATGGGAACTAAATCCCGCTTCTATTGCAATATCCAATATGCGTTTTTGTGGCCGAAACGCTAATTTATACGCGCTTTCGTGCAACCGAAGCTGTCTAGCGTAGTCGCCAATGTTAATACCAAACTTTGCGTTAAATGCGCGATGAAGATGGTACTCAGAGGTACACGCGAGGGAGGCAAGTTGACTAAGATCACTGGCACGCTCGGGCGCTTTTGTAATGGCGTCGGCAACCTTATCAAGGCGAAGATATAAAGGGTTCATACGTTACTAGCGTTATCTAAGTTAAGCAAACAATACAAAGTTGAATAAAATAATACCCGACTATTTTTGCGGTATTGCCTTTTGCACCACAAAATAGGTATGAAACTCGGGCAGCTGCTCGTATTCAATATGCCGAATAAAGCAGTCGGCTTCGATAATTTGGCGCACATAACCGTTGATACCTAGTGAAGCGTAATAAACTTCAGGCCCCATGATGGTATTGGTATGTTCGCCGGGTTCATCCACACCGCCACAACTAAATATCAATACGCCACCTGGCTGTAGTGCATGGCAAAGTTTGGTAATTAGCGCCGCTTGGCTGTGAAGTGGTACGTGCCACAGGCAGTCCCAAGCGCTGATAAAACGATACTGATGGGGCAAGTTGAAGGTGCAAATGTCACCAAAATAAAACGTGTTGTTAGGGTGCCTTTCTCTGACTAACGTCAGCATCTCACTTGAGATATCTATGCCCTCTACAACAAACTCGTTGTCATGCAGTAAATCAATAAATCTACCCGTACATCCGCACCCTACATCAAGGGCTAAGGGCGGAAGATTTGAGGTTGCTCGGGGGGAGTCATGTTCTGACGGAAATACGTCAAGAAATGATAATGCGACCTTATGCTGAGCAATACCATTGTTACGATTAAACTCTGGGCGAGTCCAGCGCTGGGTAATTTGATCGTAAGCAAGCCCGGTTTCTACTGGTGTCATGGTCGCTTACCTATTTTGACTAATCGCTCGCCAGTGTAGCACTGACGAGCTTATCGTAGATGTTTATAAGCTCAAGGCTGTTTGTAAGCTCAAAGCTGTGTAAAAACTCTCGGCTATTTCTTAACGAAGTGAGTTGCGCATAGTTTATTGCCAGAAGGGTCGCGTAAATACGCAAGGTACAACTGGCGTTCTTCGGTACCACGAATACCGGGAGGATCTTCACAAGGAACACCTCCGTTGGCTGCGCCCACTTTATGCCATTCATCAACAAGCCCAGGGTTTGCCGCCGCAAGACCAATCGTTGAACCATTCCCGTGGGTAGCGGCTTCGCCGTTAATTGGCTTGGTAAGGGCTAATACACCTTTCGGGGTGAAGTAGAAAACACGCCCGTGTTCATCGTAAACACCTTCATCGTATCCAAATACAGCAAGAGAGGCATCGTAAAATTTCTTCGAGGCTTCAATGTCGTTCGCGCCAATCATTACATGACTAAACATAGCATTTCCTTTTATAGGCAAAATATTGTTATCTGATTATTCTAGCGCCATTTTCACAGCCTCAGCAGCATGAAGCGCTGTGGTGTCGTAAAGAGGCATATCAGTGTCTGACTGCTTTACCAACAAGGCAATTTCGGTACAGCCTAAAATAACGGCCTGTGCACCTTGCGCCTTTAGTTTGTTGATAATATCAATATACGCGTCACGGGATTTTTCACAAATAACCCCTTTGCATAATTCCTCATAAATAATTTTATGTACGGCTAATCTGTCGTCACTATCTGGCACGACTACATCTAAATCAAACTGTTGCGCTAATCGTTCGCTGTAAAACGCCTGTTCCATGGTGAATTGGGTGCCTAACAAGCCCACTTTTTTGACCGAGTTTTCACACAGGGCCACGCCGGTGGCATCGGCAATATGCAACAAAGGAATGGCTACTGCGCTTGCTACCTGTGCAGCGACCTTATGCATGGTGTTGGTACATATAAGTAGAAAGTCGGCGCCGGCATCCTCTAATGACTGGGCGGCATGCTTCAACGCATCGGCAGCTTTATCCCACTCACCGCTACGCTGGAAAGCTTCTATCTCGGCAAAATCAACCGAGTAGAGGCATATTTTTGCACTGTGTAGTCCCCCAAGTTGGCTATTCACCAGCCGGTTAATTACTTGGTAATAGCTAACCGTTGATTCCCAACTCATACCACCAATAAGCCCAATGGTTTTCATCTAAGCCCCCTTTAATAAGCACGACAAAAAACGTATGCAAAACCGTCACAAACATGACGTTAAGAACAACCAATGTAAGGTTATAAATACTAGACTACGTGCAATCAGCGGCCCAGTACAAGGTCATTGAACGTGAGAATTAGCAAAAGTATGTAAGAAAACGTATGAGTGAAAAAACGGAAGGTAAACGACTAATCGTCTTTAAAGCTAGAGGGGATTTTCTTGTCTTTTAAAAAGGCGAAACGCTGCATGAAAATGCCTATATAGCCAGACATGGCAATCACAAAGCCTACCAGCAAGGTGGTAACAGAATAATAGTAAAGGAAGGTGCTTAGATGACTTAACGTGAAAAGCTGCACAACGCCAGCAACGAACAAGGCAAGGCCTAATTTAAATCGTCGCCAGCTTTTGTGCACATCAAACATAGTTGAGATACAACATCTTAGTAGTAAGAATGCTCACCGGCTTCATGTTCAGTAGCATCACGAACACCGTTTAGTTCTCCAGCAAATTGCTCAAGCATTTGCTTTTCAATGCCGTCTTTCAACGTGACATCAACCATAGAACAACCGTTACAGCCGCCGCCGAACTGAAGAATAGCAAAGCCATCTTCGGTAAGTTCAGCCAACATGACTTGGCCGCCATGGCTAGCAAGTTGAGGGTTGATTTCAGCTTCAATCATGTACTTTATGCGTTCAGCCAAAGGCGCATCATCAGCGACTTTGCGTGCTTTTGCATTAGGCGCTTTAAGTGTAAGCTGAGATCCCATTTGATCAGTGACATAATCAATTTCTGCTTCATGTAAAAATGGAACACTTTCTTCATCTACCACTGCATTGAAACCATTGAACTCTAAGCGAGTATCAGTTTCTTCAACGGCATCTGGCGGACAATAGGACACGCCACACTCGGCGCTCGATGTGCCCGGATTTACGACGAATACACGAATATTTGTGCCAGTCTCTTGTTTATCCAACAGTTTTACGAAGTGAGCCTGGGCTTCTTCTGATATAGTAATCATCAGTAAGTCCTATTAATTAAAAATTTGGTTAATGATAACAAATTTACCTGACTAAAACAGTCAAGTATTGACTAGTTTCGATGTAATCGCATAACGACAAGACGGATATCACTATGCTCGCAACTTTGGTTCGCACCGCCTCAAACTCGAATTTTCAAAAATGGCTTGCGCCATTTGTAGTGTTAACCGTCTTGTGCGTATGTGCTTCGGCAAATGCCAATATGGTCACTCTCGATAAGGGCGGTAAACCGGTTCATGCCTATTTACCAACCGATGTGACATATAATCCAGATATTCCGACGCCAGAATCAGTACTGGGTGCGAACATTGGTCAATGGCACGTACGTCACGATCAACTTACACACTACATGCGTGTATTGGCCGATCATTCCGACCGTATCTCATTAGAAGTCACCGGCAGAACCCATGAAAATCGTGAGCTATTGCTACTTACCATTACTGCACCGTCGAACCGTCCAAATATAGAAAGTATGCGTACCGCGCATATCGATGCCATGAATTCAGGCAATAAAGTAAAAGCGGGTGCGCCACTTATTTTCTATATGGGTTACAGCATTCACGGTAATGAGCCTTCAGGCTCCAATGCTGCATTAGCCCTAGCTTATTACTTAGCCGCTGGGCAAGGTACGCGAATCGATGCGTTACTGAACAACAATATTGTGCTGTTAGACCCATCTTTCAACCCCGATGGGTTATCTCGTTTCGCGCAATGGGCCAATATGCACAAAGGAAAGCAACTTGTTGCAGATAGTAATACCCGTGAGCATGATGAAGGCTGGCCATCAGGGCGCACGAACCACTATTGGTTTGACTTAAATCGTGACTGGTTGTTGTTGGCTCACCCTGAGTCCCAAGCGCGTATAAAGCAATTTCACTACTGGCGCCCGCATATTCTTACCGACTTTCATGAAATGGGCACCGATAGTACCTACTTTTTTCAGCCGGGTGTACGTTCGCGTAAAAACCCGATTACGCCGGATGGGAACGTAACCTTAACCGAAGCGTTGGCGGCTTATCATGCCAAGGCCTTTGATAAAAAAGGAAAGCTGTATTTCTCGGAAGAGGCATTTGACGACTTTTACGCCGGTAAAGGAAGTACCTACCCTGATTTACATGGCAGTATTGGTATTTTATTCGAACAAGCGAGCTCTCGCGGGCATTTACAAGAATCTATCAACGGGCCATTGGCATTTTCTACCACCATCGCAAACCAAATTACAACGTCGTTAAGTACTTTTGAAGGCGCCCTTGCTAATAAACTGGCTATTTTAGATTATCAGTCTGCGTTTGTTAAAGACACCCAAGCACTAGCAAAAGACGGTGATATTAGCGGTTACATTGTGGGTGAATCGAATGATAGCGGCAGGTTTAACGCCATGTTATCGCTGCTTAAGCAGCACAACATTAAGTTCGAGGTGGTAAGCAAAGATTCTGAAATAGGCAAGCAAACCTTTCGCGCTAATCGTGCTATCTATATTCCTGCCGCCCAAGCGCAGTATCGACTCATCACGTCCATATTCTCAACCCAAACCTCGTTTGAAAATAACACCTTCTACGACGTGTCATCGTGGAACATGGCGATGGCATTTAATTTACCGTTTGAAGTGGTTGAAAAGCGGGATGTTCGCGACGTAAATACAGCTGCCAATGCACAACTAGCAATGCCTGTACTTAGCGATTCGTTACCTGCCAATGCCTATGCATACGCCTTTTCATGGAACGATTACTACGCGCCAGCCTTGCTTCAATCGTTATTAGAAGCAGGGGTAAGTGTAAGAAGTAGCGAAAATGCATTTGAAGCTAAGCTGGTTAATAATCAGCGCCATACGTTTACCTCGGGAAGCATTGTTATTCCTACGGGGTTAGCACAACCTGATAACTTACTTAGCCTGTTGACGGAACACGCGAGTGCATTAAATATTCCGGTTTACGCACTCGCCAGTGGGTTAACGCCTACAGGCAGTGATATTGGAAGCCGCTCAATCCAGCCCATTTCAGCGCCTAAAGTATTGCTAGTGGGGGGGGAGGGCGTAAGTGAATATGAAGTGGGCGAAATGTGGCACTACTTTGATACCCGAGTGGGGTTGCCGGTTAGTATTGTGGAGCAACAAAAGCTAGGTAACGCACTACAGTCAGGCTATACCCATATTGTGTTTGCCAGTGGTCGCTATTCGCTGACGAATGATACGATAGACGCACTATCTACTTGGGTTAAAAATGGCGGTGTGTTGATTGGACAAAAATCTGCCCTTCGTTATTTTGCAGCCAATGAATGGTTAAACGTCGATATAGTAGATAGAGAAGAAATAGACAGTAAGTTTGATGAAGATAAACTGACGTTTGGCGATAAATCGGCGTTATATGCAAGAAAGTTGGTGGCTGGCGCGGTTTATGAAGCTGAAATAGATATCACCCATCCACTATTTTACGGTTATACCGACGCCACACTGCCTATGTTTAAAACCAGTAATATGGTGGTGAACAATTATTACACGCCATTCACTACGCCAGCGCGTTATACCTCAGCGCCATTGCTGGCAGGATTCAGTGATGAAAAGCTGGTGAAACTTATTGCCGAAACGCCTGCTGTGATAACCACAAAGCAAGGTAAAGGTGTAGTGATTGGGTTTACCGACAATACGCAATTCCGAGGCTATTGGTATGGCACGAACAAAATGCTAAGTAATGCTATTTATCAGTCAGGCTTTCTTAAGTAAGTCGCGAGTTGTTAGGTAGTAAGAATTGTAGCGGTAACGGTTTCGATTACCCTGCTGCCAGCAGTGAGCTTTTCGGGGGCGGTGTAAAGGTCATTGCCCACACTGAAATACTAAGTTGTGGGTAGCGCGCTCTCAATAAGCTTGCCAAGGCGTTTACCGTAACACCAGTAGTGATGACATCATCCACGATGGCAATGCGCTTAAGATCAGGGTTAGAAGCGACTAGTTTATCAATACATTGTGGCGTTAATGAAAACACCTGCTTAGCATGCTGAAGCCTTTGTGCTTTCCCTAGATGATGCTGAGCAGACATACCTTGTCGAATCGCCCAATTGGTGCAAATGGGTATATTCAGTGCACTACCAATGGATTTAGCGAGCACTGCAGCCTGATTATAATGCCGCGTTGCCAGCCGCCACGAGCTTAAAGGCACTGGTAAGAGAAGTTGCGCCGTGGTGTGTGGTAGAGGCGGTGTATGATGAGCTAAGTGTTGCTGTTTACCGACAAACCACTTGGCTAAAACCTTCCCTGAAGTGAGTGAATGTTGAAACTTAAAGCCATGAATTAAGGTGGTTATTGGGTAAGTATGTAAAGCCAGTACCGACAGTTGCTGATACGCACTATGCTTAACGTGCCGACCAACTGGCCCAAAAGACAGTAAATTATTACCGTGATCTTTGGCCGAGAAAAAAAATATATCATGTTCACACCAATGACATACTGGCGCAGGACTTGCCTGATAACATAGTAAGCATGAAAGATTCATAGTACGTGAATTTTTGAATTCCTATGTTAAGTCGCTTTTTCTCACACGTAGCGACAGTACGATGACGTGTCTTTAAGCATTTTTTGAGATAATGGGTAATCATGCATACATGGCAGCCTATTAGGTTTGCTTCTTCATGCAACAGCCAAAGGATGTATACAGTGAAAGATTTGCATACAAACACACCGCTTGTCACCCGAACTCAAGGTACAGGAAACGATCTGGTTTTCCTTCACGGTTGGGGTATGAATAGTGGCGCTTTTACCTCGTTTATCCCCTATTTAACGAATAGTTTTCGAGTCACCACTATCGATCTTCCCGGTTTCGGCGAAAACGCTCAGCACGTGCCTTCCCCTTATGACGCTGAGTCTTTAGCACAAATGATAGCGCCTTATATTCCACCAGAAAGTATAGTGGTAGGGTGGTCTTTAGGTGGTTTGGTGGCGCAACGATTAGCCCTAATTGGTAAAGATTTTAAGGGTTTAGCGCTTAAAGGTTTAGTTACGATAGCCTCTACACCTCGATTCATCGCTGGCCCTTGCTGGCCTGGTATTGCAGGTGATTTATTGGCCATGTTCGAAAGTCAGTTAGAGAGTAACTACAATAGAACGCTAGAGCGCTTTTTGGCTATTCAAGCGATGGGAAGCGATACGGCTCGCCAAGATATCAAAGCCATTCGCGGGCATATCAGTGAATACCCAGAACCTGACCAGCACGCACTGAAACAAGGCTTGAGAATTCTTTCTACAGAAGATTTACGCCAAGACATTGGCCGTATAACGGTGCCAACTCTTCGATTATATGGTCGCTTAGATAGCCTAGTGCCTACCAGTGGCATAGATCGTATTTGCGAGTTGCATCCTCAAGCTGATACGGTGGTGTTACCCCACGCAGCACATGCGCCTTTTATTTCTCACCCTCAACAAAGCGCCGATATTTTGTTTAGCTTTGCATCAAGTGTATATCAACAAAAAGCATCGTGACCCGATGCTTTTTTATGTTGTGTTTAGGTGTTGTATAGCGGCTGCAAGTATATACGCGGTATTGTCGAGCCAGTGAAAGACTAGGCGAGAGTGAAGAATATTGCTCGTTTTCACAGCCAGTTAAGTCTTATGAGCGGTACAGACCTTTTCATTTAGTGCAATTTGGTTAATAATTGCACATGAGAGTGTAGAGGTAGTGTATGTCTGGTATATCAGGTGTAAATAGTAACAATATAAATTCGGCGATTTTGTCTGGACAATTTGGTTTGCAGAGTGCCAGTAATGGTATTACGCAGGCTGCGTCTAATATTGCCCAGCAAACCACGAACGCAGAGCGAGATCCGCAAGCAGTTTTAGCCAATGCTGTCACCCAAAGCTTACAGAATGTACGCAATATACTTCCCTCTTCCCAAGATGATGTCACCACTAATCTGTTGTCATTGAAAATCAACAGTATCAATGCTCAGGCTTCCGCCAAGGTGCTTGATGTGGCAAATGACACCATAGGCACCATAATCGATACGTTAGTGTAGGAGTGTAATGTGAACATTGTTACCCCTATCCTCACGGCCATAGCGTACCCTACTGCAAACGTTAATACTGAGTCTGCAAGAAGAGACAATGCATTACGTGAAACTATCCCTCAGTCGGGAGATGCAGAGAAAGGGGCATCGCAAAAAGGCCTAGGTTCGGACAGTGACAAAGCTCGAAATCCGGGACAAACGCCTGCGCCTGTTACCTACGATCGCCCCCAAGTCCAAACTGAACTGCAAAGCGCGTTTGAAAGCGTGTTTGGCGAACAAAAAGACAATGGCTCTGATGAAAGCGCGGGTAAACAAAATGCCCACGATCAACAGGAATCAAGCCAACAGGAATCAAGCCAACAGGAATCAAGCCAACAGGAATCAAGCCAACAGCAAGCCTCACAGTCTGAACAGCAAACAGAAGAACAGCAAGAGATAAGTAATTTAGAGGCACGTGATCAAGAGGTCCGTACTCACGAACAGGCGCATGCCGCTGCGGGTGGACAATACGCTGGGTCGCCGCAATACGAATATACCACTGGGCCAGATAACAAGCGTTATGTTACCGATGGTGAAGTGTCTATTGATATTTCTGAACTAAATAGCCCTGAAGAAACCCTTCGTAAAATGCAGCAAGTACGTGCTGCTGCACTCGCCCCAGCTGAGCCTTCGGCACAAGATTTAAAAGTGGCAGCAGAAGCTACCCAAAAATCGTTTGAAGCTCGCAGCGAAATCGCTGAAGACAATGCTACAACATCATCGGTATCGCCTAGCGCATCAGATATCACGCCCCCTGATATTGATGAAATTACCGATAATGCGGGTGTTGAACGCCCTACAAGGGCATTAGACGAAGCTGTTTTACAAGCGCAAACGGTTGAGCAAGATGCTGTAAGCCAAGGATCACCAAGCGCCGCGAGCCAAGGAGCACAAAGTACTAGTGAAGCTTCAAATGAGATTGGTGGTGGTTTTGATACGCGCTCATTAGCATTTGGTGACCAAGCCTTACAAGATGAAGCCAATAGCGGCAGTGACCAAGAAAGCCAAGCCAATTCAGCCCGTATTGGCCGCATCCAAAATTTCTACACGCAAGCCTATACACCAGTACGTGAAGGTTTTTCCGCTAGCGCCTAGGGTTTGGTGCCTATCACTTAATACTTATAGCGCTTATTTAGCCCCGCTTACCGCCCACGACCAACAACATGTATTCTTAACAGCACCACTCTCATAAATACAAACTTCCATTGGATAGATACAAAAAAGCCAGCATGTATGCTGGCTTTAAAATTATAATCGCGCGAGTAAACAATGGCGTTAGGCGTTATTTCTTTGCTTTAGCGAACGCATCGGCAAAGGCATTACCCATAGCACTGTTTTGCTGCTGGCTTTGTCCGCCACCACGCTTGTGGGGCTTATCTGCGCGAGGATTACCACGCTGAGACCCATTAGTTCGTGGATTCCCATTAGACTTTGCGTTAGCAGCGCCATTGCTGTTATTGCTTTTGTCTGCTTGATTCGACGAGGTTGGGGTATCTTCTAAACGCATAGTAAACGATATACGCTTACGTGGTACGTCTACCTCAAGCACCTTAACTTTAACGATGTCTCCTGCTTTCACTACATCCCGTGGATCTGAAATGAACTTGTTGGTTAGCGCTGAAATATGCACTAAACCATCTTGGTGTACACCAACATCCACGAATGCGCCAAAGTTAGCAACGTTGCTCACCACGCCTTCTAAAATCATACCCGGGGTAAGATCTTTAATGGTCTCTACCCCTTCTTTAAAGGTGGCAGTTTTAAACTCAGGGCGAGGATCGCGGCCTGGCTTATCAAGCTCACTTAAAATATCTTTTACCGTGGGTAAGCCGAAAGCATCACTGGTAAATGTATCAGGCGATAAGGTTTTTAGTAGCTCTGTGTTACCGATAAGATCGTTAACCGCTACTGCGGCCGTATCCACAATTTTATCAACCACAGGGTAAGCTTCGGGGTGAACCGCAGACGCATCTAGCGGGTTACTTCCATTTACAATACGTAAGAATCCAGCGGCTTGTTCGAAGGCTTTTGGCCCCAAACGCTCGACTTTCATTAGCGCTTTTCTATTGTCGAAGGCACCATTAGTGTCTCTAAATTGCACAATGTTATTTGCCAGCGTCTTGTTTAACCCAGACACATAACTAAGTAGCGCGGGTGAGGCCGTATTTAAATCTACACCCACAGCATTTACACAGTCTTCAATAACGCGGTCGAGAGATTTACCTAACTGGCTTTGGCTCACATCATGCTGATACTGGCCTACACCAATGGCTTTAGGTTCAATTTTTACAAGCTCGGCTAGCGGGTCTTGCAAACGACGAGCTATGGAAACTGCACCACGTATGGAAACGTCCAAATCAGGTAGCTCGTTTGAGGCTAATTCAGAGGCTGAATAAACCGAGGCGCCGGCTTCGCTTACCACGATTTTTTGTGCACCTAGCTCTGGGTTATTTTTAAGCATTTCCCCGACAAGCTTATCGGTTTCGCGGGAGCCTGTACCATTACCTATACTAATAAGCTCAACTTTATGTTGCTTACATATAGTGGTGAGGGTACGCAGTGACTTGTCCCACTGATTCTGAGGCGCATGGGGGAAGATGGTATTTTTAGCGACGACTTTACCTGTTTTATCAACGATGGCGACTTTCACTCCCGTACGCAGACCAGGATCAAGACCCATGGTGGTCTTAGCGCCAGCAGGAGCGGCCATTAGCAAATCGTTAAGGTTCTTAGCAAACACCTCAATCGCTTCTTCTTCAGCGCGTTCACGAAGGCTACTGAATAACTCAGTTTCCATGTGTAAGGCGATTTTAATTTTCCACGCCCACTGCACTACTTGCGTTAAGAAATCATCGGCAGGACGTTGACGGTGCATAATATTGTAGTGGCTAGCAATAAGGTGTTCACAGTGAGAAGGCGCACTGGCATCATCTTGCTGCGGGTCGGCATCAAGTTGAATATTCAACATGCCTTCGTTACGACCACGAAACATAGCAAGGGCGCGATGTGAGGGTGCATTTTTGTATTTTTCGCTGTGTTCAAAATAGTCTTTGTACTTAACCGCTTCTTGCGCTTTACCGTTTGCTACTGTGCTTTTAATATGTGCGTTTTCAACAAGGTAGTTACGAATTTTACCAAGCAGTGCCGCATCTTCAGCAAACCGTTCCATTAAAATAAAGCGAGCGCCTTCAAGCGCGGCTTTAGTATCAGCCACGCCTTTTTCGGCATTAACATATTCAGCAGCTAATTCGTCGATAGATTGGTCAGGGTTAGCAAATAAGGTATCTGCTAAGCCTTCAAGGCCTGCTTCAATGGCTATTTGACCTTTGGTGCGTCTACGAGGCTTAAAGGGTAAGTATAAGTCTTCCAATGTGGTCTTACTGTCAGCGCCGGTTATATTGCGCTTCAACTCATCAGACAGTTTTCCTTGTTCATCAATAGATTTTAAGATGATTTGGCGTCTGTCTTCTAGTTCACGAAGGTAAGTAAGACGTTGCTGAAGCGTACGTAACTGAGTGTCGTCTAGCCCTTGAGTGGCTTCTTTACGGTAACGTGCAATAAACGGCACCGTTGAACCTTCATCAAGAAGCTTAACCGCAGCACTGACTTGGGAAGTTTGTACGGCAAGTTCTTCGGCAATTTTGTTAATAATCATAATACGCTCTAGGCAATAGCAAATAAGGATGTAGGGGCTAGCATTAGCCTTTTTACACCGCTTTCATTTTAGTTGGAATAACTGGCGGCAATTATACCACCGCGACGGGTCAGGAGAAGCCTGTTTGTATGGTCAGTATTCATGGAAAACGTTTTAACTTTATTACAGTTTATCGGTTGGATCGTACCAGATACGGTTTATCCACCATTCTTTTACATCTGTTTCAGTTTTTACCGTAACATCATCATCTTCTTCTTTCCCCACTAGGGCTCGAGCCATAGGAGAGTCGATAGAAATATAATCTCGACGGCCAAATATTTCATCGTAACCCACAAGGCGAAGTTCTAGCACCTGCCCTTGTTCGTTTTCGATTTCTACCCAAGCACCAAAATAAACTTTATTTTCTTGTTCGGGGCTGTAATCCACTACTTTCAGGTTTTCTAAGCACTTACGTATGTAGCGTACTCGCCTGTCGATTTCACGTAATTTTTTCTTATTATATTGGTAATCTGCGTTTTCACTCCGATCACCTAAACTGGCAGCCCACGTTACCTTTCGAGTGATCTCAGGTCGTTCTTCCCGCCACAAGTGGTCAAGTTCCTGTTTTAACTTTAAATATCCTTTTCGTGTTATCAGTGGTGTTTTCACAATTATTTAGCTAAATTGAAATCTTATGGCTAGTGTATGTGGGTGAATTAATAGAACGCAATAAACAAATGCGTCGAAATCTCCCATTTAAACCACTTTGTGCAAATATTGAACATAAACCTTTAGGTTGTTGTCGCAGTATAAATAACAACCGGCTAATGAGCGGGAAACTCGAATGGAAGATGAAGCACGAAAGGTGGAAAAAAAGCCTGTAGACAGGCGCCGAGCTGAAACTAACAGATCAATGGGCGGCACTATAGCCGGGTTCATGCTGTTTTTAACTGGCGCGTTAATGGTGCTGTACGGCTTACTTGATATTGTAGTACGTATGGATAGCCTAATAACCGCAGGGTATCTCGTGATTGGCTTATTGATGTATAAGCTTGGGCAATATCTGTTAAATCATTTTGCGGTATTTAAAATGCAGCGTGAACGGCGTCGCGCGCCACCACGTCATACTTAAATAGGTTGTCGATAGGCCGCATAAACAGCGAGTTATCGAATGGTTAACTGTCTAATACACCTTCTAGGCAAGGTGTGTGTTTGCTGTATTCGTAGCGATATCTGTGATGCAGCCTTCACTTATACTCGTTCTTTCTAGTACTACCCTTAGTTAACGCATTAAAAAGCCGACACTTATGTAAGTGTCGGCTTTTATTGTTAGTGGCAAACGCAAAAGCGTAACCGCTACACAGCGTTGAAGCGCGGCGTGATATTACTCAGCAGCCGCTTCTTCAACGATTTCTAGCAATTCAACGTCGAAAATTAGCGTTGAGTTAGGTGTAATTGAACCCGTAGCACGTTCGCCATACGCTAAATCAGAAGGGATATGGAAGCGGTACTTCGCACCTTCTTTCATAAGCTGCACGCCTTCAGTCCAACCAGGAATAACTTGGTTAAGTGGGAATTGAGCTGGCTCACCACGCTTGTATGAAGAATCGAATTCAGTACCGTCTAACAATGTGCCACGGTAGTGAACTTTAACGACATCTTCAGCTGCTGGGCTTGCGCCTTCACCTTCTTCTAACACTTCATACTGAAGGCCAGTCTCGGTGGTGGTTACGCCATCTTTTTTAGCGTTCTCTTCTAAATACGCCGCGCCGGCTTCAATATTGTCTTGTGCGGCCTTTTGCGCCATTTCTTGTTGCTTAGCACGAAGTACTTCTTCGCCTTGCTGAGCAATTTGCTGAATTTCTTGTGGGGTAAATTTCAGTGTATCGTTAAGGCCATCTTCAAAGCCTTCTTTCAACGCCGCTTCATCTAGCGGAAAGCCCAGTTGCTCTTGCTGTTGTGCGCGGTTGCTCACGAACAAGCCCATACTTGCACCCATAGCGTACGCTTGTTTTTGTACGTCTGTCATTGATTCTGTCGAAACATCGGCGGTTTCAGCGATGTCAGTGCCGGTAGTAGCGGCCTCATCAGAGGTATTTGGCTGACAGGCAAAAAGGCCTAGGGCAGCAATAGTAGATAAGGCAACAAGCGACTTCTGCATAAAACGTCTCCATAAATTTTTATCATCATGCGTCTATGTTTAAACTGCTGCATCCAGGGCAGTCTGCACGATAGTGAAAGATGCGTGATCCATGCTATGTTAAACCTAGCATTCACAAAGCGAAACCTATTTGATTATGTTTAGGGCTCAAATGTTCCCCAGATTATTGTTACTCACCTTATTAATAAGTGGATCTATAGGATGTACCTTCCCTGAGACCACGCCAATTAAACAATGGCGGCATGTGGAAGAAGGGGCCTATGCAGCTGATATATCGCCGGATGGCACTATCTCCGTTGTATCAGGTATCAATAATGGCATCAATGTATGGCAAATAGGCGAAGACACCCCTTTATATCAATGGAGCCATCAAGGGGAAGGCAATAATTTAGTCGTTTCGTTACATATATCAGCCGACAATACTCATGTTGTCACTGCCGACAGAGAAGCGTTTGCGCTGTGGAGCATTGAAACCGGCGACCCAATTGGCTTTTGGCGTATTGACGAAGCGTCTATTCGAGATGTCGCCATCTCGAATAACGGTAATGGCATCTTAGTGGCTCGTTCGAATGGTAAGGTCATGTTTTTTGAGCCTAAAACGCAGCGCAGACTAGAGTTTTTAGGGCATCAAGAAAAAGTGAACTCTATTGATATTTCCCCGAATGGCAAGTTTGCGCTCACTGGTGGCAACGACTATATCGCGTATTTATGGAGCACAGATACAGGGCAAATAATTCATACCTTCACGCACCCTTCTCGGGTAACCAAAGTGGCGTTAGACGACAAAGGCCGTTTTGCCTTTACTGCCGATAGCCAAAGCAAATCACAAGTGTGGAACGTGCAAACTGGCGAGGCCATTAGTGGGCTGAGTTTTATTGCGAGACAAAAAATCTTCACTGATGCTGTATTTTCTGATGATGGTAAGTATTTGCTAACAGGCTCACCATCACGCCAAGTGTATTTATGGGATTTGAATAGTGGAAAGGAAGTTGACGCTTGGCAGGTTGCATCACGAGACACTGTTTCACCGCCAACTGCAGTTGTTTATGGCGTTGGCTTTATGTCCGATGGTAATATTGTGACAGAAAGTAGCAGTGGTCTTGCCGAAGTATGGCAGCGCAGTAAATAGAGTAGATTATGACAGATAAAAATAGCGGTACTGACAGTGTCGCATTTCGGGTAGAACTCGATAGTACGAACAACAGTATTGAAGAGCTCCAAACGAAAATAGCGTTTCAAGAGCATACTATTGAAGCTTTAAACGAAGCGCTGTCTTCGCAGCAGCAACAACTAGATGAGCTTACCTATAAGTTACGCCACGTTATCGACAAGGTTAAGTCAATTGAGCCTTCGAACATGGCCAAAGACTCAGAAGAAACACCGCCTCCCCATTATTAATAACCCGAACCCTAATATTAGCTTTCGAAACATTAGCGAGTCTTGATGTAACGAAAAGGCTTGTTGTATTAGGGCGCAGAGCGCTAGGGCATAGAAAGCTAGCGCGTATCAGGTGACGTGCTTTGACTGTCTGATTCAGTGGTGTTGGTTGAATCAGGCAATGCGGGTTCAGATAAGGTTTCCAGCTCTACCGACTCTTCAATGTCGCCGCTGATTGCTTTGATAAAAGCGTTTTTGATAATGGCGCCCAGCGCACTAAATACATCGGTATCTGGGCTACTCAAATCCCCTTCAATCGGAATGCGAGTAGCGACTTGATCTTCACTTTGGTTCTCAAATATCTCAGTAATAAAAGCCGATAATAGCTCTACGGTACCTTCAAGAAATCCATCGCCATCTCGTTCAATATCGCCCTTCCATGAAAATACTTCCACATGGTGCAAAATGGGTTTTATGTAACCCTTTACTTTTCCATCATCGGCAGCGACTTCGGCAGCCAGCGTAAGTGAGCCAGCCTCTAGGTCGAATGGCGCGTAGGTATCCAGCAGGTTCTTAAAGTTAATTAGTGCCACATTGTCGGCTTGAAGATTGAGATCGAAAGTGGGATTTTGTGTGGCAGGGTTAAGCTTTGCTTTAAGGTTCAGTGTACCTTGCTGGGCAGTTTGTGCGCTCACTGTAGCGTTAGCCACCCGATTGTCAGATAACGCATCGCTATTCACTAGATTCGTGACTTCACCTTGGATATCGTGCAGCGAGATATCAATAACAGGCGAGGTTTCAGGGTTATAAAAACCAATTTTCCCATCTGAAACACTGAGTTTATCGATACTTAATGGGAATAGTTGATTTGCAATGTTGAGCCAATCTTCGTTTTTACCGGCTTGACTGTTATCACTGGTGGCACCATCGACAAAATTAATTTCAGGACGAGTAAGGTTTACAGTACCGCTTGCGGCCCCTTTGATAAGTTGGCTCCAGTTCAATGTGAACTCAACCTTATCGGCGCGAAACAAAGGCTTGTCTACTTGTCCGTTAGACTTGTACAACAACACATGCTCTAAACTATAAGCACCGCGCCATAGCATTAAATCTACGTCACCTACTCGGCCGCTGTATTCACCCGGCTGACTGAGTGTTTTATTGATATACCACTGAGCCGCATAAGGCATGCTCATACGAATGATAATGAGCAACCCAAGTACAATGGCGAGTGAAATAAATAAGTAACGATTTGCGGTTTTCATAAATACTCCTTTCAAAGAGTATTTCAAGATTTATGCCGCCCAAAGTCAGCCTAATGTAAATGTGGTGAGGTTGAATAACTCTTTTCTATCAGTGAGTTAATGTGATGGAAGATGGCGCTTTTTAACACTGCATAATGTAAAGATACGCCGAATGTGGGCGGGATCTTCACAGAATGCGTAATAGTTACTGCTTATGAGTAGTACACTGGCGCTAATGGTAATAGCGTGAACAGTGAAATCAGAAGTGACACAAACGTGATGGATGCAACCGCGAACTAGTGAGGTTTGAAAATGCCAATCACGTTTTCGTTTTCGCGGGTGGCGGCATTCACTTGTTCTTCGGTTTGCGCTTCATTGTAACCACAAGCCACGCACTCTAGCTTTTCTACGTTATTTTCGTAATATAGCGAGATAGTGTCTAACGCTTGGCATTTTGGGCAGGTAGCGCCTGCAACGAAGCGGCGTTTAATCGATTTTTGCATTGCAGCTCTCTTAACGTAATTTACTCAGTATTATACCGTGAAAAGCCATTTCCTGATCAGATTTTGATAGGAATTTGCTATTATACGCGACCTAAATTGTTCCCGCGAAGGTTATGAATGATAAAGCTTACCAACGTATCGCTAATGCGTGGCAGAAAAGTACTGCTAGAAAGTGCATCGGCGCAGGTATTTCCAGGCCATAAAGTCGCCCTTATAGGGAGCAATGGCTGTGGTAAATCGACCCTGTTTTCCTTACTGCGTAACGAAATGTCAGTAGATGCAGGCGACTGTGTAGTACCTGCTGATTGGCGTATAGTGAGTGTTGCACAAGAAACCCCTGCCACCGACAGACGTGCAATAGAGTACGTTATTGATGGTGATAGAAATCTTCGCCGTTTACAAGCACAGCTTCACCAAGCTGAGCAAGATGAAGACGGCGTATTGATTGGTAAAATTCATGGCCAACTAGAGCAAGCTGGCGCTTACGATGTAGAAGCAAGAGCCGCGACTATTCTATCAGGGCTGGGCTTTACCAACGTTCAGCTTACCGCACCGGTTACTGATTTCTCTGGTGGTTGGCGTATGCGTCTTAACTTGGCGCAAGCACTGCTATGCCCCTCTGACCTATTGTTGCTAGATGAGCCCACAAACCACTTAGATTTAGATGCCGTTATTTGGCTAGAAAAGTGGCTGCAGCGCTACGAAGGTACCTTGCTGCTCATTTCTCACGATAAAGCGTTCATTGATAACACGGTAGCGCAAATTATTAGTGTTGAGCAGCAACAGCTAATTACCTATACCGGTAACTATTCTGCCTTTGAAAGGCAGCGTGCCGAACGACTTCGTTTACAAAATATAGAGTTTGAAAAGCAGCAGCAAAAAGTGGCGCATTTAACCTCTTTTATTACCCGCTTTAAGGCCAAAGCGAGTAAAGCCAAGCAAGCGCAAAGCCGCATTAAGCAACTTGAAAAAATGGAAACGCTGTTGCCAGCTCATGCGGCTAGCCCATTCAGTTTTGAGTTCGTACCGCCTGCTGCACTGCCTAACCCCCTGGTGCAAATGGAGCACGTACAGTTAGGTTATGATGACCATATTGTATTGCAGCAAGTGAAGCTTAACTTGGTGCCAGGAAGCCGTATTGGTCTATTGGGGCGAAACGGCCAAGGTAAATCTACTCTTATCAAGTTGTTAGCTGGTGTACATGCCCCGAAACAAGGCGTTTTCGATACTGCTAAAGGCCTCAAGATTGGTTACTTTGCTCAGCATCAATTAGAAACTCTCGACCCTAACGCCACGCCTATTTTGCACTTACAGCGCATAGACGAAAAAGCTACCGAACAGCAATTGCGAGATTATTTAGGCGGTTTTGGCTTTAACGGCGATGAAGCGCTTTCAGCTGTTGCGCCTATGTCTGGTGGCGAAAAAGCGCGGTTAGTGTTAGCGCTTATTGTGTATCAAAAGCCAAACTTGTTATTGCTCGATGAGCCTACCAACCACCTTGATTTAGAAATGCGTCATGCGTTGAATATTGCGCTACAAGGCTTTGAGGGTGCCATGGTGTTGGTATCGCACGATAGATTTTTACTCTCATCGGTATGCGAAGACTTTTACTTAGTAGATAGCGGCGAAGTGGCGGCGTTCACTGGCGACTTAGACGACTACCGCGACTGGATTTTAAAGCAACAAGCCGCCGAAAAAGCCAAAGCGAACAGCGATGCGAAAGCGTTAAATGAAGACGCAAGCGCTGTTAGCGAGCGTAAAATCGATCGTAAAGAAGAAAAGCGCCGAGAAGCAGAGTTTAGAAAGCAAGTCGCACCACTGAAAAAAGCCTTAGAGAAGCACGAAAAGGCCATGGACAAATGTTCAGGCGAGTTGAAAACCCTTGAAGCATCGTTATCAGATACAAGTTTGTATAACGATGATAAGAAAGCCGAGCTGATGCAACTGTTAGATAAACAGGCAAAGCTCACTCAGCAGCTTGAAGAAGAAGAGATGCAATGGCTCGATGCACAAGAGCAAATGGAGGCGCAGCGCGCAAGCTATGAAGCACAATAATGCTATTGTAAATGCAGAAGATTTTTGGCAATACGCAGGTAGTCGCTATGGCAAAGGCGACGTAGCGCCACTTGCCATTTTGTTGCAAGACCGCCGTGGTGTGAACGTAAACATACTGTTGTTGATATGCTGGTGTATTGAACATGGCTTCATTATTAATTTGCCTCAGTTAAACGCGGTGATAAACGCCGTTGAAGCATCAGAGCACGCTCTTAAGCAACATCGACTTGAGCGAAAGCAAGCGAAGCCAGAAGACAAACAAGATGCAAACTACCCGCAGGCCTTAGCGAAATACAATCAGCTAAAAGATGACGAGCTGGAATTAGAAAAAGCGCAACAAGCTATTATTGTAGAAACGGTTAATAGCCTTGGTTTAGCGTCCTTGCCCTCAGGCGCCTCTAGTATGTCAGGTGTGTTCAATGCCTCTATCGCTGCACTTATTAATGGGTATAAGCTACGAGAAAAACAGGAAGCCCGTGAGTTAATCAGCCAGTTACTTAAGCAATTGTCGTAGAAAAAAATAAGAAAACATCATGAGCAAAATCGCGTTATCGCATGGAAAGATTATAAAAAGCAGCTTTCAGGTACCAAGTTGGGCAAAGAACCGTCATGTTCAAACTATATGGCCACGCTTCATTCAAAAACGCTTACCGCTAAAATACAGCATGGAACGCCTAACATTGCTAGATGACGATTTTGTGGACGTTGCATGGGGGCCAAAGCCCGCAGAGCCTTCGGGAATTATTGTGATGTTCCATGGCCTTGAAGGCAGCATTCGTTCACATTACGCCAATGATATGATGGCCAATTTATCGGTAAATGGCTGGCAAGTGGTGATGATGCACTATCGTGGCTGTAGCGGTGTTCCGAACTTAAAGCCAAGAGGCTACCATTCTGGCGAGACTGGCGATCCGAGCTTTTTTCTTGATTGGCTAAACCAAAAATTCCCCCAACTCCCTAAAGTTGCTGTGGGCTTTTCGCTTGGTGGTAACATGCTGTTAAAGCTGCTTGGTGAGAACCCCGCGCAAAAATGGCTGAATGCGGCTATTGCTATATCGTCACCGTTGAAGCTGTCTGAGTGTGCCAAATCAATTAACCACGGTTTCTCGCGGGTGTATCAGAAATACCTCTTAAACAGCATAAAAACCACGCTACGAAAGAAAATGTCGTTTATCGACTATCGTAAACTTATCCAATTAACGGGTGATGATGTTGATGGCATTTCCAGTTTTGCGCAATTTGATGAAAAAGTCACAGCGCCCTTGCATGGTTTCGAAGACGCGAACGACTATTACGAGAAGTGCAGTGCGTACCACTTCTTGAGCGCTATTCATTGCCCTACGCTTGTATTACACAGTATTGATGACCCCTTTATGAACCATTTAGTGGTGCCTAAAGAAGAAGAATTAGCACGCAATGTTACCCTTGAACTCAGTGAGCGTGGTGGCCATGTTGGCTTTATGCAAGGTTCGGTGTTTAGCCCTAAAGTGTGGCTTCATGAAAGGGTAAAAAGGTACGTTAGCGATGTACTGCCCATTAACCCCACCACGCCCTACGTGTAAGTTTCCTATCTTGTTTGCACGTTAGCTGGCTTTATCTCATGCTTAATCGTTAGCGTGAGCTCACTTTTTTCTGGAGGCAGAGATGATAATTCCAATCGACGCGGTTGATACCGAAACCCTACATAGTTTAGTGGAAGCATTTGTGCTGCGAGAAGGCACAGAATACGGCGCTGAAGACGTCACTATGGAAACCAAAGTGACACAGGTATTAGATGCGCTTAAAAGTGGTGAGGCCGTGCTAGTGTATTCAGAGCTTCACGAGAGCGTGGATATCAGACCAAAAGGCGATGTGACATCCCAAAGTGAGTCTGCTGAAGAAGAGTAGGTATACCTGCTGCTTAAAACAGAGCTTGTACGTAAATTGAAGAATAAAAAAAGCCGGGCGAGTGACCCGGCTACCTTTCATCAGGAGAGCATCCCAAAACGAGAAAGGTTTAGAAACTGTAGCGTGCAGTTACCTGCATGACGTCTAAGTCATCCATAAGCTTGTAGTTGGCACCCACGGCCCATTGAGGGGTGATGTAATAGTTCGCGCCTACTTTGAACGTGGCATCGCCATCTTCAACGTCGTAGTAGCCTACTTCGCCTAGAAGCTCAACCTGCTCAGTCACCATAGAACGAACGCCAGCATTCACACTGTAGCCCGTCTCATCATCGAAATCGCCATCGATACGCTCAAAGTTGGCGCCGAAATATGCATCGGTAGTGGCGTTAAGTGGCATTCTGTAACCAGCACCTAGGGTTAGCATGTCGAAATCGAAGCTGCCTTCTTCAAAGTTGCTGTATTCACCGTTTAAGTAAATGTTGCTGTTTAATAGATATTTGCTGCTTAGTACGAAACCATCGGGTTCGAACGATTCGTTATCGTCAAAATCCATCTTGCTATAGCCACCTTCTACATAACGCCAGTCTGGAGACTCGGCTAACGTTGCAAAAGAAGCAACAGAGGCTGCGGTAGCGGTAAGTGCTGTAAGTAAAGTGATTGCTTTGCGCATTTGAAAAAACTCCTATTTATCGCAGAAAGAAAAAATACCTGCGCTTCAAATTTTGCGACCCTGTGCATCGTGATGTGCAAACAAGTATCGCGAATTCCATCGTTAAATCTGAAGTTAGTTTTGCAAAGGGTTTGCCAATCACGATGTGAGTTGATGGTTAAATAGACGATTTTTCTTTAACATACAGAAAGATAGCGGTTTTTACCTAAAGCTGCTTTTTATCTCCGAAATAGATTTATTAAATAGCGTTGATTATCTGAACAACAAAATCTGCTAAATGTGTATCTAAAAAACAACACTATATCCTTTCGTCTAATGACTGGTACGTTTTTACACAGTGAAAGATGGCGCTTAAATTCAAAAAGTACCTTTGTAAATGTTTGAAAAGATGACGTTTGATGGTTATTCAACCACTCTTAGATAAGTTGGATCATTCTTTGCAACTGCTCTTAATGAGTTCAAGCGCGGTTAATTCGCTACCCAGTTCTTCTTCCTTTATGGGTAAGCGAGGTTCCTATCAAAAAAGCACCTTTGGGCATTCATCTACGGAGTTAGCTGGTGGCTTTTTTGAACGCGTTTTGGCATAGCCCTACTTCACGGAGATTACGACATGCACCAAGAGTTTAAACAAGGCCGCTTTGATGGCGTGAAGAGCGTCAGCAAAGTAACTAAGCGACGCTCCAGGTCACTTTTCTCTCGCGTTGCGGTTGTGATTACCAGTGCGTTGTCATTATTAGTCACGCCAGTGATTAATGCCGAAGGGGTGAGTAATAGCAACGAACCTCGTGATGCATCCCCTATTCTTCAATCTGTTATCGACACCGCAAAAGCGTCTGCCGAGGAAAGCTATGAGCAAAACGATCATGGTCTCGATGACGGGTTAAAATCAATTGATTATCAAACCTATCGGGCTATCCGCTTTAATCCTGAAAAAAGCCTGTGGAATGGCGAGAACGACTACGAAGTGCAGTTTTTTCATCCTGGCTTTCTTTATGAGCTACCCGTGACAGTTCACACTATCGATGAATCTAATAGCGCTCAGCGTATTCCCTTTTCTAGTGACATGTTCCGCTATGACGACAAAGCTGCGCGGTTAGCAGGACTGACTAACGATAAAACGGGGTTTGCAGGCTTTCGGGTTCATTACCCATTGAAAAATGAAGCCTATAAAGATGAGTTTGCCGTATTTTTAGGGGCCTCTTATTTTCGTCTAGTGGGTAAGAACCAAGTATATGGTATTTCTGCTCGAGGGCTTGCCATTGATACTGCCCTAACGAAAGGGGAAGAATTTCCTCACTTTACTGAATTTTGGCTTATTGAGCCTAAAGAAGGCCAGCCTATTACGATTTATGCTCGACTGGAAAGTCCGTCAGTGGCCGGTGCGTACAAGTTTGTCATTGAGCCAGGCATAGATACACAAGTAGATGTGAAAAGCTGGTTGTTTGCCCGCGAAGATGTAGAAAAGCTAGGTGTCGCCCCTTTTACCAGCATGTTTCTTTATGGCGAAAACAGTGAAAAGCGCTCAGACGACTATCGCCCTGAAGTACATGACAGCGACGGTGTATTAATGGTGACACATGCAGATGAAGAGATTTGGCGTCCATTGACTAACCCAGCAAAACTACAAATTACTTCGTTAAGTGACAGCGCGCCAAAAGGTTTTGGCATGTTACAGCGCGATGGCGAGTGGGGTAACTACTTAGATGGTGAAGCAAACTATCATATTCGCCCAGGCCTTTGGGTAACGCCCACCGAAGGGTTCGAGAAAGGTCGCTTAGAGGTGGTAGAAATACCGACTAACTCAGAGACGCACGACAATATTGTGGCGTACTGGGTGCCTGAAGCGCCATTACTTAGCGGTGAATCTCGTTATTTTGCGTATACCTTAAAAACAGTAGAGCGAAACCCCGTTGTTAGCGAGTTAGCAACCGTTATTCGTACACGCCAAAGTAAACCGTCGTTACCTGGCGAGAAAGTGAAAGATGAAACAAAGCAGGCTCAGCGCCGCTTTATTGTTGATTTCTCTTCTCCTGACTTCTCATCGCCGGAACTGGCAGCACCTGAATTGTCAGCTAATGAAAATACGGCTACAAGCTTCAACCCAGACACTACCAAGCTTATTGTGCAAGGTAGCAATGGTGCAATTTCTCAGCAGCGCCTTTACCCCGTTAATGAAGGTAAAGAATGGCGCGCCACTTTTCTTCTTATGCCCAAAGACAAAAGCACGGTAGATATGCGTGCTTATATCGAGCTAGATGGCAAACGTATCAGTGAGGTTTGGAATTATGTCTATCAACCCAAGTAATGCTTCCATTTCCCCTAAATCCTCAACAAAGCGTGATCGATTCATCACGACAGGAGAGCACATGCGCTTATTTATAATGGCAATGTTAGTGCTTCCGAGTACGGCTTTGGCCGGTTGGAGCCTTTATGAAATTTTTCTTCCTAATGGGTTAACTAAACTTGAGATGGCCCAGCTTGGATTAGGCCTAATGTTGTTCGCTTGGCTGTGTATGGCCTTTTGGACCGGTATTATCGGTTTTGTACTACAACTGTTTAATATTGACCCTTTAAGCTTACGTAAAAAGCAAAGTAAGCCTGATGAAGCCACACAGTTAACTCAGCGCCATGCGGTGGTAATGCCTGTATACAATGAAGATACGCGCCGAATTATGGTGGGTTTTGAAGCGTGTGTCCGTGAGTTAATGAATACGCCACAAGCTGATCATTTCGATTTTTATATGCTAAGTGACACACGGGATCAAAACAAAGCAGATGCCGAGCTTCGCGCGTGGCAACGTATGACCAAGCGTTTAGGCAGCTACGCGTCGCAGGTATTTTATCGTCGCCGGGAAAAGAACCTTCATCGCAAAGTGGGTAACTTAAAAGAATTTTGCGAACGCTGGGGCGCGAACTACGAATCTATGATTGTATTAGATGCCGATAGTATTATGACTGGCGAGCGAATGTTAGATTTAGCCCGCCGTATTGAACAAAACCCAGATACCGCATTAGTACAAACTATCCCTATGCCGGTACGTCAAAATACCTTCTTTGGCCGCTTTGTACAATTTGCTGCGCACCTTTACAGCCCAATGCTGGCAACAGGTTTGTCATTTTGGCAAACCGATAGCGCCAACTATTGGGGTCATAACGCGATTATTCGCATTGCGCCCTTTATGCAGCATTGTGGTTTACCTAAATTAGAAGGCAGCGCCCCGTTTGGTGGTGAAATTCTTAGTCATGACTTTGTTGAAGCTGCGCTGCTTCGTCGTGCAGGCTGGCAGGCCTATTTACTGACCGATACCACGGGCAGCTATGAAGAAGTCCCTAGCAACGTTGTTGATTACGCTATTCGTGATCGTCGTTGGGTACAAGGTAACATTCAGCATTTAGGTTTGCTGAACGTGAAAGGCCTGAAAGCGGCTAACCGTCTTCACTTCTTATTTGGTGCGTTTGCCTATATTTCATCACTAATACTGTTTTGTATGCTAGCGCTAGGTACAGCTGATGCACTCATCCGTGCTACGTCTGTTCCAGATTTCTTTACCTCTGAATATCAATTATTCCCAAGCTGGCAGGTAGCCCGTCAGGACATGATGATGGTCACAATGTGGGGTACAGCCGCGTTGTTATTTTTACCTAAAGTACTAGGGATAGTATTGGCACTTATCAAACGCAGAGAAGAGTTTGGTGGTGCCTTTTCGTTACTGAAAAGTTCTGCATTAGAAATTATCATGGCTATTCTTATTGCACCGTTAATGATGTTTTATCATAGCTTCTTTGTGATCAGTGTTTTTGTTGGTCATTCTGTTAAATGGGAAGCCCAAGAACGTGAAGGTAAAAAAGTACCTTGGAGTGTGGCCTTTAAGCATACTCAAATTATGAGTTGTTTAGCTGTAATTTGGGGTGTGACTACATTTTATTACACACCATCGTTATTTATGTGGTTGCTGCCTGTGTTAATTGGAATGGTACTGGCCGCGCCGGTTATCCGTATTACTAGCAGTGATGATTTAGGCATACAAATGCGTAAATGGGGCGTGTTTGTTATCGACCAAGAGGTGAATGAATGCACCGCGCTTAAACGTTTGCGGGTGGCTATGAATTACTTCGCATTGTCTCAGTACAAGGCAGAAGAGCCAGCACTACCTGAAAGTTTGTGGGTAACCATGCCTGAGCAAGTATTAAGTGAAAAGCCGCTGCCTATGCGTCCAGCATTAGTAAATAACGCATAGCGTGTTGTATACGTTAGTAAATTAAAGCGCTGAACATAAACAGCCAGACACAAAAAAGCCGGCAGCTTTACTTCAAAGGTAAAGCCCCGGCTTTTTCTATATAAGGTGTACTTACTGCGTGAACGTTACGGAGAAAGAAACCGGAACCGTAGTAGTAATACTCTTTAGCCCTGCAATTTTTTGCAATGCTTCAATACCTGCTGTCAATCCGAAAGACTCAGCTTTAATTAGCGTAGGCGCGGTAGTTGAAACCGTTAAAGTATCTGCGTTTACTTTGCTTGCCATTACAGAGAAGCTAGTAGGAACCGCCATACCATGCAAGGTTAAAATGCCATCAACTTTGCCGCTGGCCACTTCGCCGTCGGCTAAATTCAGCATTGACTCAGGTAAGGTTGCATCGAAAGTTGCTTCAGCAAATTCTGTCACATTGAATAGCATGTCTTGCATACGTGTATTACGAATATCGATCGACGTATTTACCGACGCCAAATTAACCATAACACGTAATTTTCCAGCATTAGATAAACTGCCTTCAAAACTATCGAATTTATGTACTTCGGTAATTTGTGAATTCTTGGTAGAAAGGAAATGCAAAACACTGGTGTCGCCATCTAGGTTCCAGTCAGCAAGTGCAGGAAACGCAAGACCGCATGCAAGCAAGGCAGTTGTTACCTTACGAATACGTGTCGTCACCATAATATTACTCCTTTAAATAATAATAATGTCCACTCGAGACTACTCGAAGATGGCATAGACCAAATAACCTAACGTACTAATTACGATGAGGGTTTACAAAATCATTATACTGGACAACATCTTTCCATGGCACTCTTTGATCGCCCATTACTACAAAATCTGGGTTCTCTAGCGAATGACGCTGGTTATAAGTAAGTGGTTCGAAGTTAGCAGCAGCAATACTGCCTCCGGCTTCAGATACTATGCACTGTGATGCACCTGTATCCCACTCACCTGTTACACCAATTCGCATAAATACATCGGCCTTACCTTCTGCAATAAAGCAGGCTTTCAGCGAACAGCTGCCTAATGGCAGGGTTTGATAAACCCGCTTTGCACACATTCGGCCTAATACTTTTTCGCGGCTTTGTCGGCGGCTAATGGCAATCATCACCACACTGTTTTTAGGATCATCAAGCTTACGTACGGCAATTTTCTCTTCCCCGTCAGGAGACGATTTATATGCCCCTTTACCCTTCTCGGCAAAATACAGCGATTGCCCAGGAGGCCAGAAAATAACACCAATTTTAGGCTGATTATTTTCAATAAGTGCGATGTTCACCGCAAAGTCACCGCTTCTGGCGATAAACTCTTGGGTGCCGTCGATAGGATCGATAAGCCAATAACGCGGCCAATCTTTTCGCTCTTCCAAGCTGGCATGCTTATTTTCTTCAGACAGAATAGGAATGTCGGGGGTGGCGTCGCTTAAGCGTTTAACAATAATATCGTTGGCAAGGTAATCGGCGCTAGTAACCGGAGAATCGTCTTCTTTTTGGTAAGCGTCAAAATCGCCTTTATCATACACTTTAAGCACAGCTTCGCCGGCTTCAACGGCAACGGTTTTTGCGAGCTCTAATAGTTCGCTGTGGGGGTGTTCATCGGGCATAATCTATTGGTCCTTCAACCATTTTTGAGCAAGTAACAGCGCAGCGATACAGCGGGCTTCAACAAAATCTTCACGAGCCAGTAACGCGTCTGCTTCAGCAAGGGGCCAGTGAATCACTTCCAATGGCTCAGGTTCATCACCCTCTAGTTGTTCAGGGTATAAATCTCTTGCTATTACAATGGTCATGTTGGCATTAAAAAAGGTAGGTGCCATGCTAACTTTGTGTAATTCAATCAGCTCATTCGCACCAAAACCTGCTTCTTCTTTCAATTCTCTATCGGCGGCTTCAATGGCGGTTTCACCTGGGTCGATAAGGCCTTTTGGAAAGCCAAGTTGATAGGAGTGAGTACCTGCGGCATATTCACGAATCAATACCATGGTATCTTTATCAATCATGGGAACAATCATGACGGCGCCACGATTGCCTCCTGCCATCCGTTCAAATTCTCGCGTTGCGCCATTAGAAAACTCTAAGTCTAGGCGCTCTACGCGAAAAAGCTTACTTTGGGCAACAATTTCCCGATTGTGAATTTGCGGTAACGGCTTGTTCGGGTCAATTTTTCGCATGTCTCTTGCTACAACTTTGTTATCATACCTACTGTAACTAGCTTACTTCATTATAAGGAAAATCGCTTGCCCTTTCTGCCCTGGAATGAAATTGATACGGTGTTGTTAGATATGGACGGCACCCTACTGGATTTGCACTACGACAACCGGTTTTGGCTTGACCATTTGCCAACGCGTTTGGCTGAAATTAAAGGTATTCCGGAACAAGAATGTCGTGACATGATGGCCTCACATTATGAAAAAGTGCACGGTCAAATTCAGTGGTATTGCCTCGACTATTGGGCAGAAACACTGGATATCGATATTATGCCGATAAAGCGAGAGCTAGCGCACCTTATTGAAATTCGCCCCGATACTGTCCCTTTCTTAGAGGCGTTGCATCAGTCTGGTCGCGAGGTGGTGTTAGTGACTAATGCACACCCTGGTAGTTTATCGTTAAAAATAGAGCGTACGCAGTTAGACGCGCATATCGATAACTTAATTTCCACGCATGAGTTTGGTGTTACTAAAGAGTCGCAGTTGCTGTGGCAGAAGCTACACGCGCGCTTAAACTTCAACCCAGCGCGAACCTTGTTTGTAGACGACACAATACGAATATTAGAAGCGGCAAAAGAGTTTGGTATACAGCACCTTCTTGCGGTTGATAATCCTGACAACACTTTACCGAACCGTAATATTACCGAATTTCCTGCTGTTACCGACTATCGTTTAATGTTAGATGATATTTTGGCAAACCCTGTCTCTAGCAACGAAGGAGGTAAACATGCTGAGTAAATTATTTGTAGGATCTAAAAACCCGGTTAAGGTAAATGCAGCGCACATCACGTTATCCATTACCTTAGAGCAAGATTTCGATGTTTACGAAGTTGGCGTGCCTAGTGGGGTATCTGAGCAGCCAATGAGCGAAGAAGAAACGCGGCTAGGCGCGGTAAACCGGGTAAAAGCACTTATTGATATGCACAAAGACGAGACAAACGATTCGTGGTATGTGGCTATTGAAGGTGGCGTTGATGTATTCGAAGATGGTCCTGCTACCTTTGCTTACGTGGCGATTTATAACGGCGGACGCATGTCGATAGGCCGAAGTGCCAACTTGCCGTTACCCGTTAGCGTGTATCAAGCATTACAGCGGGGCGAAGAACTAGGCCCTGTTATGGATAAGTTATTTAATACCACCAATGTGAAACAAAAAGGGGGGGCGATTGGTCTGCTTACTCTTAATCATGCTTCTAGACAAAGTGTTTATGAAGTCGCGCTTACATTAGCCATGGCAAAGTTTCATTTTCCCGATTTATATACCGATTGATATGCAAAATATACGCTGCTAATTGCCCTTAAGATAACATCGTAAATAGCAGTGTTTTACTTAAAAACACTCTGTAAGCTCTACCGAAATGGTGATAAATTTCCGTAATAATTTCTTATCGAGCTTTTTTCGAATATCGCTCATAATGTCTAATCTTTAGTCTATCTTGTTGATCTTTCGTTGGAAATATTAGGTTGGCTGATCTGGCTCTGTAGTTGCACTACTATCCATCACAAACGGATTAAGGAGTGTGACAATGAGCGAGACAATCAACACGTATAACCCTGCAACGGGTGAGAAGCTAGATCATTATCATTTAATGTCAGCGGATGATGCAGAGCAAGCGGTAACCCGCTCGCAAGAAGCCTACTTAAACTGGCGCAGAACTTCTTTTGATGCCCGTGCCCAATTATTCAATAACCTTGCTGATTTGATGGAAGAGCGTATTGACGACTTATCTAACCTGATGACCCGAGAAATGGGTAAGGTAGCTGAGCAAGGTAGGCAAGAAGTGCAGCTATGTGCAAATATCTGTCGTTATACGGCAGAACATGGCGCTGAAATTCTTGAAGATGAACATCGTATTTTTGAAGGTGGTCGTGCCATCATCAGTTACCAGCCTATTGGCGTGATCTTAGGTATTCAGCCTTGGAATTTCCCCCTTTATCAGGTTATTCGCTACAGTGTTTCAAACATTATGGCGGGTAATACCACGGTACTTAAGCATGCTAAAAACGTATTTGGTATGGCCGTGGCTATCCAACAAATGTATGAAGATGCTGGTTTCCCTAAAAACGTTTATCAGTCGCTATTGATTGATGGCGGTACAGCGAGTGACTTAATTAAACATAAGCATGTTCGCGGCGTAACCTTCACAGGTAGTGACGAAGTGGGCAAGCAGGTTGCTAAAGAAGCAGCAAGTTTGTCGAAAAAGACAGTGATGGAGCTAGGCAGTAACGATGCGTTCATCGTGCTAGCAGATGCTGACATCGACCAAGCGGTTGAAACCTGTATTAAAGGCCGTGTTATCAACAATGGTGAAACCTGTGTAGCAGCCAAGCGCTTTGTTATCGTCGATAGTATTTATGATGAGTTTAGAGATAAGTTTGTTGCCCAGTGCAAGAAACTTAAAGTGGGCGACCCTGCGGACGAAAATACCGATCTTGGTCCTATGGCACGTGAAGATTTACGTGATGAATTACATGACCAAGTTAAAGCGTCACTTGAAGCGGGTGCAACGCTATCGCTTGGCGGTGAAGTACCAGATAGCAGTGGTTATTTTTACCCTATCACTGTATTAGAAAATGTTTCACCAGACATGCCGGCGTACGACGATGAATTATTTGGCCCAGTGGCTTCGCTAATTCGCGTTCGTGACGACAAGGAAGCCATGACAGTAGCAAATGATTCACGCTACGGTCTTGGTGGTGGTATCTTTAGTACTGATACCGACAACGCTATCGCCCTTGCCAAAAACGAGTTCGATACGGGTATGGTAAACATTAACGGTTATTCGTTAGCTCAGCCTAACTTGCCATTTGGCGGTGTTAAAGATAGTGGTTACGGTCGTGAGCACGGTGGCTATGGTATGCGTGAATTCGTTAATATCAAAACCATCATGATCGCAGAGCAGCAAAACAGCTAAGCGTACCAATGCGGTTAGCCCACAGTGTTGGGCTAATCTGCAACAAGGCGCTGAATAGGAGTACGTAGTATGTTAGTCACATCCATGAAATCTAGTTCAGCCCGTGTTGCGAAGCCGCACTGTTCTAATGTAGGTACAAAACTAAGTATTGGGCTGGGGTTACTTACCTCAGCCTTTTTTGTTTGTGCAGCGCCTTCGGCCAACCCGACAGCCAATCCAATAGCCAATCCAATAGCAAGACCTGGTGATTCCGTTCAGAAGTCGTTGCCGCAGCATGCATCAACGGATACAAGCGCCACTACCGTATGTGAAGGAGTTTCATTACAAGTGCTTGGCTCTGGCGGTCCAGAACTCGATGATGGGCGTGCTTCTGCATCCTACCTTCTTTGGAAAGACGAAAAGGCTAACGTGTTGGTAGATGCTGGGAGTGGAAGTAGTGTTCAATTTGGCGCGTCGGGTGCTGATTTTACCGATGTAGACACCATCTTATTATCTCATTTGCATACTGATCATGCCGCCGACCTACCCAGTTTTATCAAGGGAAGTTATTTTACACGTCGAGATACAGATTTAACCGTGTATGGCCCTGCCGGTAACGACCTTATGCCGAGTACTCACGCGTATCTCGATGCGCTGATAGGTAAAGAAGGGGCATTTAAATACCTGTCTTCTTATACCCAAGAAGGTGAAGATGATTATAAGGTGTCTGCACACACTGTTGCAGATACCACTTTTTCCACATCCATTAGTGATGACATCAGCATAGCGGCTATATCTGTTCACCATGGCCCAATCCCGGCGTTGGCGTGGAAAGTTACTATTGATAAATGTGTTGCTGTATTTTCAGGCGACACCAACAATGCTGATGGAACATTAGCCAACTTTGCTAAGCATGCCGATGTGCTCGTGTTGCATAATGCTATTGAAGATATTGAAAAGGGAGCGGGTAGCGCTGCCACCAATTTGCATATGACGCCTAAGCAGATTATTGAAATTGCTAAAGAGTCCGAAGCAAAGCGTATTGTGCTTTCTCATATAATGAAGCGTAGCGAAGCAGGGCTAGATGGGCTTACTGAGGCTATTGCGGTTATTGCCCCCGGACGGGTGTTTGCCGCGCAAGACCTAATGAATATTCCATTGGTTAGCGACCTTACTCGTGAAGAAGGCCGCTAACTTATATAGCATTGCGCCTATTGTAATTTAATGGCGATATAACCATTCGCATCGGGTTGTCCGAAGAATTTAGACGCCTGATGTACTTCTTGAGGAAGGCTATCATCTGGCTTAAATTTCCCGTCTACCTTTACTTTTTTCATGTCTGGGCTAACTACAGCATCAATAGAAAGGCCAAGTAGATTTGGCTCGCTGACCACAATACCAATGTCATCACCCACACAGCGAAGTTTGGCAGAATAAGTGCCAAAGTCGATTGGGCCTTGTGTACCTGCAACGGCGGCATTCAACCAATCACCTGTACCTTGTAGCGCCACACACTGAGGGCCAAAAGTAAGTTCGTCGAGCTTCACTTTAAATCGCCCGCTGGCGTTAACTGGCAGAGGCAAGTTCACTTGCGCCAACACGCGGTCTACGGGGAGATAAACTGAAAAGTTTGTGGTTTCTACTTTGTTTGTATTAAACAAACTGGTTTTAAATGGCCCTTCAAAAGCAATGTCGTTTACATCGCGAATGTTACCCGCTTTTACATGCGCGCTTACCTTTCCAATCAGCAACGCAAGGGGGCTAAGCTCCCAATTAACGTTATTAATAGGGAGTCCGTTCACCACGATGGTTTGCGCCTTACCCGTCCATAATGTGCCACTGACACCGCTAATCGATACATTTTTTGGCAAGTCTACTCTGCCAATCACCTGAATAGCAGGCATGTAAGCAATTGCAAAAATTAGAAAGGCAACAATGCCACCCACTAGCCAACCAAACTTAGACTTCATGCTTTTCCTAACTGTAAACGGCGAACTTTGATGTAACCTGGATCATCAGCTTCAGCAATATCGGCCTGAATGATGACAATGCCCATGCCTTCAAGGGTTTTTAACCATTCCAGCACATCATTAAAAGGGGCTTGGTCTATCCAAACTTGTAACTCATCATCTTGCGGTTGCATACGCGAAATGGCAATGCTGTGACTTGACGTAGTGCGGTTAACGGCTTGAGGTAGTGAACCTCGAAAAGGCGTAGCGCGGTTGCTGCTTTTTCTGAGTTGTTGGGCGCGAACGGCACTGTCTTTTACCCATACCAGCAAGCTTTGTTGGTTATCTAGCAATTGCTTTTGCTGATGCAAAGCTGCATTAAGGGGCGACCAAATCAAAAAATAAAATAAACCAATAACCACTACCACAGCAGAGATCATCACCAGTATTTGCTCACGCTCGGTAAGCGCTTTAAATTTGCTGACTAGTGCGTTCACAACACACTCCTAATTGATACCGTGCCAATCACATTGTCATCACGGTTATTGATAGCCCCTTGCTCTACGGTAAATCCAGCACCTTCCGCCTGTCGGCGAAATTGCTCTAATGCCTCAAAGCTTTTACCTTGCGCTTGAATACGAATTTCGGTGCGGGTGGCATCAAACCGTAAAGTTTGTGGTTTTACTTGTGTGCTAGCAAAGGCTTCTGAAAGCTGATCTAGCATCACTAACATAGAGGCATCGCCGCCACTTTTTGATAATTTATCAAGCTCATATTGCAGCTTAAGCTTCACGTTACGATAAACGCCAATATTGGGGAACCCAGATTTTACCGCTTGATCTATTTCACTGGAGAGCGCCGCGTTATCAGATTTCAGCTGGTACAGGGTAACGGTTTTATCAACCAGACTGGTACATAACACCAGTACCGCTAATACAGCCGCGACACGCCATTGTGCCCACGCATTGTTACGAGTACGCTTTACTTTATACTCGCCCTGAAGCAAGTTGAAACTGCTCGACAACGCCTCTTTGGCTAGCACATGCATAGGTAGCTCAAGAGGGGCGTCATTTACCGTAATATTCGGCACACCACTTAAATCAATACCCGCATAGTTGGTAATGACAACCGGGGCTTCTTGTTGGCTGGTAAAATGGCCTAGGGTGGGTAACAACCACGCTTGCTCGCCCTGTATACCTTGAAAGGTATCTTGGCGTACCAACATTTGCTCGCCTAGAGTAAGGACAGACCAACCGTTTTCAGTTACCGGTACGGCGAGTACATCCGGAATTAAATGGTTACAGAACAAGCCTGCATCAGCTAACCATTGCTGCCACATTTGAAGTTTTGCATGACTTACCACGGCAACGGCTTGGCTATCGCCTACTTTAGGACCTATAGCAAAAAACTGTTCGCTAATATCAGTGGCTAATTCATCTTCAAGCATGAAGGGCAAAGCAGAAAGTACCTTTCTACCCGCTCTTGGCGGTAAAGCTACCCATTTAAGTAATATTTCGCTGCTAGGTGCCAATGCGATTACCGCACGCTGCCCAGCACGCTCCGCTAAGGTAGAAAGGGCGTCAGCATTGGGAAGTTCACCAGAAGCGATAATTTCTTCTTCGGCTGTAGACCATACTAGCCAGCTAATTGGGTCGGCCTCGGTGGCACCTAACCTAATCAGGAGTTGTTCCATTATTTTACGCCTCCAAACTCGCGCTTTATTATTTTTACGCCCGCGTCACTACTTGCGTTAAATACGGTAGAAAGTTGAAACGTTGCTTTATTGTAACGGGTCTTAGTGTGCAAAATAAAATACTCAGTGGTTACCGTAAACCATTCTTTTCGGCTATCAGATAAACTTAATGCTTCAACACTCGGCTCGGCCAGAAATTCGCTTACGTCTTCCCAGCCATCTTGTGGGCGGTTACCCAGCAAGCTAGTGGCTTGTTGTAAATCTAACCCCGTTAAGCCGGCTAATAGCGCTGCATGTTCTTCATCAATGGTATTCACATTAATGGCTAGGGTGTCGTTGTCGGGAATTACGCAAACCAGAGGAAGAATTTCATTCAACCAAACCGCAGAGACACCGTTAATAATACGCAATTCGCTTGTCGATGCCAGTAGTCCGTTTGCTGCTAAGTAAGGAAACTCCCTCGACTCATACTCGCTATCTTCTGCGCCATAAGGGCGCATGTTGTCATCTTCATCTACCCAGTCGGCCAAGCTGTCTCGCACGGTATCAGCGGTAAAGCTGTTTAGATCGTCAATTTCAAGGGCCAAAAGCATAGTGTGAAAGGCATCCATCGCTTCGGTAGCGCCATCACCACTATTCACGTTTGCGCTAGCGCTGCCTTGTAGAATAGCGTTTAGGTTAAAGCATGCTTGAAGGTCGGTAAGGTTCGCTTGTAAACCGCCATTGTCTAACGGGTACATAAATTCCTGTGCCCAAGGCTGGTCTAGCGAAATTTTATCACCGGTTTCTTCCATCAAGGTTTGAAGCGACTTTCTTGCAAAGGCCTCGGCTCCCAAGGCATACCAGTACGCTTGATTACTGTCTTTAATATTCATGGTGCGCTGAACTTGCAACTGCAAGCGGGTACCCATTTCAGTGGCCAATACAGATACCAGCGCTACAATCATCAGCACAATCATAAGCGCCACGCCTTGTTGGCGAGAAGGCTGCGAACGGGGTGTTTTTGTAGGCGCTTTGATAGCCGTTTTAATAAGAATGCCCATTACGCCGAACCTCCTGTTAAGGCAAACTCACGACGTACTAAACCAAAATCTTTACTCACAAACTCAATCGCCACCGCAGTGGGTAACGCTTCACCTTGGTAACTTTCACTCCAACTTAGATCGTCGCTGTCATCAGTACTACTTTCAGCGCTAATGAATTCAACGGTAAAGCTTTCTATATTTTCAAGCAGGGTACGGGTCTTAGGTTCATAGCCAATAACATTATCGACGTAGTTGCTATAAAGGCGTTCTAGTCGGTCTTCATCAAGGCGATATGCCACATATTGTAGGGTGCTTCGGGGCAACATGAGTTGAGGGTTGTGCCAACCGCCGCGCACAAAGCCAATACCATCGCCGTCACTATCATCTACCTCGCCGCCAGCCATTACTACGGTTTGGGTTTCCCCTTCAGCGCGAACTGGCCGTGGCACCGCTTGTTGAATATCACGCTCTATGATGACCATGGCACGTTGTAGTTGTTGTAACTTCTCAAAGCGCTCGCTAGATAAGTCGTTGCTATCAATTACCGTGGTTAGCAGGCCTGTAGATGCCAAACCAATGAGCGTAAAAATAGCCATGGCAATCAGAATTTCAATGAGAGTAAATCCGCGCTGCTTCATTAAATGCCTGCGCCGGTGGGCTTAGCCACAAAGGTGGTTACCGAAGTGACGCTTCCAGAATAGTCAGAATCTAGACCTACGCTGATACTTACCGAGCGAAGTTCATCGTCGTTGGTTTTAGTTACTTTTTGCTGCCAATACCAAGTACGGTCAGCCATTTCCATGCTGCCTTTTAAATTGTTCTTAGGTGGCCAAGTATCATCAAGCTGTAACTGGTTAAGCCGGTTACTGGCAACATAGCTGGCAAAGGTTACCGCTTCAATTTGCCCTACGTTATTTAAGTGATCCCCTGCGGCCTTTAGAATAGCCGTACCGGTTAAGGCAAAAATAAGCAGTGCCACCATGACTTCAAGCAGTGTCATGCCTTTTTGATTGTTGGGCGAATGCGAAAACGGGCTTTTCACTGATCTGGGCTCTCAAAGGGGCCAGCCAATTCTAGTGGCGGAAACTCTTCATTGTTTAGCGCAAAATAAACGGGTTCGTCGTTAAAGTCGCCTTCATAGGCAAAACTAAGGCTGAAGGGGGTAATATCGCCGCTAGACATGATTAATATTTGCGGCGGTGGCAGTTTCTTTTCTTCTTCGCTGCCTATTTCAACACCATCTTCAGACACGCTTAAGGTTTCGTCGAATATGCCTCGGTCAAAAAGTTGGTCTTCTTTGGTCCAAGGCAAGTCGTCTAAATTTAGCGTAAATGAGAAGTCTTCAGGTAATGTGTGAGGTTCATAATATTTCTCTCCCTCAATACGTTGCCACTCATCATTTTCATCTAAAAAAACAAAGTAGTATTCGTTGTCTTTTTGCTCTATACGAATGCCAAGTTGCTGCTGGTTTAGCACAGCATAATCGCTTGCCATATCGACCAGTACTTGTAGTCGTTGGGCTTGGCTTTTTAGCAAGTCTGCTTTACTGGCGCCAAAGGCATTGAACATCACGTAGCCAGCCGCTAAGCCCATAAGCAACAGTACCAGCATCACTTCTAATAGCGTGAAGCCAGTGTGCTTGTTGTGAGGATGAAAGCGGCCAAGCATAAAATAACTTAGTTTAAGTATTCGTTAATGTTCCAGTTACCAATATCGTCATCGGTACCTGGTTCACCGTCTGGGCCATTTGAAAAAATGTCTACTACGCCTAATTCTCCTGGGCTAATTAACGCATAAGGATTGCCCCAAGGATCTTCTGGCAAACGCTTAATGAAACCGCCTTCTGGGTAGTTTCTTGGAATGGGATCAAGGGTTGGTGCGGTTACTAACGCTTCTAGCCCTTGCTCAGTCGTTGGGAACTTATTGTTTCGAAGCTTATACATTTCAAGCGCGCTTTCCATTTGCTGGATATCAACGGCGGCTTTTTTAAGTTGTGCCACTTCTTGGTTACCCAAAATTTGCGGCGCTACCATCGATGCCATAATGCCGATGATAAGTAGCACCACCATTACTTCAATCAAACTAAATCCAGAACTACGTTTTAAGGTTTTCATCAGATATTCACCATATTGTTTAAGGCCAAAATAGGCTGCAAAATTGCCATTACGATAAACAGCACTATGCCAGCCATCGACACGATAAGTAGAGGTTCAAATACTTTTAGTGAGACACCAACAAGGGCTTCAAATTCCCTATCTTGGTTATCGGCGGCGCGACCAAGCATTTGCTGTAATTCGCCAGACTTTTCACCCGATGCAATCATGTGCATCATCATTGGCGGGAAAATTTTTGTATTGTCGAGCGCAGCGCGCAAGCTGCTCCCTTCTTTTACATTAATGGCAGCATCGGCTACCTGATTCTTTATATGCTGGTTTTCAAGTACATCGCCAGAAATGCGCATAGATTCAAGTAAAGGCACGGCGCTGGCACTTAATATACTTAAGGTACGTGCAAAGCGAGCGGTATTAAGCCCGCGGGACACTTTGCCAATAAGCGGAAGTTTCAAAATAACTTTGTGAAACCTTAGCTTCATCTTTTTCTGCTGAAGCACACGCTGAATAATTACCGCCAGAATAGCCACTACTACCAGCAAGATAAGGCCGTAATTTTGTAGCCAAGTACTCACCGAAATAAGTACTTGGGTAATACCTGGAAGGTCTTGCCCCATATGGTCGAATTGACCCACTATTTTAGGCACAACCACCGTCAGCAATAACATCACAATGCCGAAAGCGAAAAACAGCATGAGCGATGGGTAAATAAGTGCTTGGGTAATTTGACTGCGAGTTTGCTGGCGTCGTTCGGTGTAGTCGGCAAGGCGATTAAGTACCGTATCTAAGTGACCGGATTTTTCACCTGCCGCCACCATGGCGCGGTATAAGTCGTCAAATACACTAGGAAATTCAGACAAGGCATCGGCTAAACCATGACCTTCAACCACTTTGCTTCGAACAGCCATCATCATGTTCTTTTGACGGGGCTTTTCACACTGCTCGGCAACCGCCAGTAAGGCTTCTTCTACCGGTAAGGCAGATTCTACCAAGGTGGCCATTTGACGGGTTAACAGGGCCAGATCTGAGGCTGAAATTCTCGGTTTAAAAAACGAGAAACCACCACTTTTACCGTCACTTTTTCCGCGCTCGGTAACTTGTTCTACTTCTAAAGGAATGAGCCCTTTTTCACGCAATTGCTGGCGCACTTGGCGAGCATTATCGCCTTCCAGTACACCATTTGCGTTACGGCCACGGTTATTTACCGCTTTATAAGCGAAGGCGGCCATACTAATCCTCCTTGGTTACACGCAGGACTTCTTCTAAAGAGGTAACACCTGCAAGTACCTTACGACACCCGTCATCCCGAATACTGGGGGTAGAGTGCCTGATATATTTTTCAATGGCCTGTTCACCCACGCCTTCATGCATCATTTCGCGCACTTTCTCATTCACCAGCAATAACTCGTGAATACCCGTACGACCTCGGTAACCGGTTTGGTTACAGGCAGCGCAGCCGTGAGGTTGGTAAATGGTAAAGTTGCTATCGGCATCAATATTAAGGGCTTCACACTCTTGCGGATCCGGTGTGTGAGGGGTTTTACACTCTTTACACAGTGTGCGCACTAAGCGCTGCGATAATACCGCCAGTAAACTTGAAGAAAGCAAAAAGGGTTCAATACCCATATCTTCTAAACGGGTGATAGCGCCAGCAGCGGTATTGGTGTGAAGGGTCGATAATACTAGGTGGCCGGTTAAACTGGCCTGTACCGCAATTTGTGCCGTTTCCACATCTCGAATCTCCCCGACCATCACTACGTCGGGATCTTGTCGTAATATGGCTCGAAGGCCGCGGGCGAAGGTCATATCTACACGGGGATTAACCTGTGTTTGACCAATACCGGGTAAGTCGAATTCAATAGGATCTTCTACGGTTAAGATATTGCGGTCGCGTGAATTAATCTCACTTAAACCAGCATACAAGGTGGTACTTTTACCAGAGCCTGTGGGGCCGGTAACCAAAATAATACCGTGAGGCTTTCTAATTAATGAAGAAAAATGGTCGCGGTTTTGCTGGGTCATGCCTAAGTCTTTTAGGTTTAACCGTGCGTTGTTTTTATCTAATAAACGCAGCACCACACGCTCACCATGGCTAGACGGCATAGTAGACACACGTACATCTACTGCGCGGCCTGCAATGCGTAGGGTAATACGGCCATCTTGCGGTACCCGTTTTTCAGCAATATCAAGTTTCGCCATTACCTTAATACGAGAAACCAGCATGGAAGAGAGCTTACGATTGGGGCGTAAAATCTCTCGTAATACACCATCTACACGAAACCGAACCACTAACTGGTTTTCAAAGGTTTCAATGTGAATATCCGACGCGCCTTCTTTAATCGCTTCACCTAACATGGCATTAATCAGCTTGATGATAGGGGCGTCGTCTTCGTTATCTAATAAATCTTCGGTATCAGGTAAATCTTCCGCAAGGGCAAACAAATCGCTCTCGTTACCTAAGTCTTCCATTAACTGCTTTGCTGCAGAACTATCACGCTGGAATGCGCTGGTTAGAAAGCTTTCGAACTCATCAGCAGCAATAGTTTTAGGTACAAAAGGTTCGCCGTAAAAGCGGCGTACTTCGGCAAACACTTCAAAAGGGGTGTTTTCCGTAAAATACAGCACAGCAGGAGTGACATTGGTTTCAAGCAATACCTGGTTACGCTTAGCAAAGCTGAACGAAAGCTGGCGAGGGCCAGCCACGGCTTCTGGTAAGCCTTCTTCATCAACCATTGCTTCGAGCGCTTCTTCCTGTGCCTCTACCGCAAGGGTGAGTTGCTCGTCTTGACCTGCCATATTACTCGTTACCTTCATCAAGGTTGTCTTTCTCAGTCAGGTATTCTTCAAATGAAGGCGGCAAGGAAAGTTCATCATCCCAATTAGGCATACTAGGGCTTTCAGCGTTTGGCATTAGTGAAATACCATCTTGCTGGCGTTTAAGCTGTAAGGCACGAATGTAGTTGTACTTACGATGGCTAATAGAGTTCATGGTTGCGCCATCACGAACGATAGTTGGCTTTAAAAACACCATTAGGTTACGTTTACGTTTGCTGGTAGACGTCGACTTAAACAAGTTACCAATAATAGGAATATCGCCTAATAAAGGCACTTTAGATACGCTTTCTTGAACGTCTTCGTCTATCAAGCCGCCTAATACAATCGTGCCGCCATCATCTACAATAACCGTAGTTTTAATTTCACGTTTATTAATAGAGATATCTACCGAGGTGGCACCACTGACGCTAGATACTTCTTGTTCAATTAATAACTGAACTGCATCGCCTTCATTTATTTGAGGCGTGACTTTAAGCTTAATGCCTACTTCTTGGCGATCGACCGTTTGGAACGGGTTCGAGTTATTCGAGCCTGTAGAAGTACCAGTAATAATCGGTACTTCTTGCCCTACAATGAAGTACGCTTCTTCGTTGTCCATGGTCGTAAGGTGCGGCGTGGCCAATACGTTAGAGTTAGTGTCTGTGCTAACCGCTTGCACAACTGCGCCCCAGCCATTATCAATAATACCGGCGATTAAGCCATTGGCACTGCCAAGTAAGCTGGCTAATGACGTATAGTCACCCTCATCTGTATTGGTTACCGTATAAGGAGAACCATCATCTGATACATAAGTTTCCGTTTCGGTAGTATCTTCCGCTTCTTTAAGCGCTACCGCCAACGATCCTACTGGGATGACACCATTGCTAAACTGAGTACCACCGCCATTTTCAGACACCCACTGTACACCTAAGGTAGTGCCGTCACCTTCGAATACTTCTACAATAATGGCTTCAACCTGTACCTGTGCGCGGCGAATATCAAGCTGACGGACCACTTCTTCTAGTGAGCGCATCATGTCAGGTTCCGCAGTGATTACTAACGCATTAGAATCTTCATGGGCATCAATGCTGACGTCACGGTTAGATGAACCACGGCTGTTGGTGCTGCCACTTTTCTCTTCTGCTTGAATACTGGCAGAAACCCCTTGTAGTACTTTTACTAGATCGTCGGCTTTGGCATAGTTAAGAAACATTACGCGAGTATTACCGCTGGTTTCTAACTCCTGATCCATACGCTCAATAAGATTAATTAAACGTTGGCGGGCTTTAATGTCGCCGCTTACAATCACAGAGTTAGTACGGTCGTCGGCTACCACTCGAGGGTCTGACTTAGCACCGGTATTAGCTTTACCTTGTGATTTGTTAATGCTGTCGATAATACGCACCATTTCAGAGGCTGAGGCGAAACGTAGCTTCACAATCTCAACTTCTTCATCACCTGCACGGTCAACACGCTCAATAATTTCAACTAAGCGGTTCACCACAGCCGCGCGGCCAGTAATCATCATTACGTTTGAAGGGTCGTGGCTTACTACATTACCACCGCCAGCTTGGTCGTTAAGTTGACGTAGAATAGGCGCTAATTCTCTTACCGGTACGTTATAAACAGGCACGACGCGGGTGATCATTTCATCACCGTCTTTCGCTGAACCTTCTACTACAGGAATGTTTGATGTTTTAGCATCTTTAGAGCGTACTACTTTTAAAATACCGCTCGGCATTTCAACCACAGCAAAGTCGTAAACCTGAAGCACGTTTAAAAAGAATTGATAATACTGATCTTCAGTCAGCATATCGTAGCTTCGAACACTGATTTTACCGCGAACATTGGGGTCGACAATAATGGTCCGCTCTAAGTTTTTGCCCACAATATTAATGAACTCACTAATATCAGTGTCTTTAAAATTAGGCATATATTCAGCGGCGGTTACCGAGAAACAAAGAAGGGCCGTGCACAGGGCTGTGCTCAGGCGAGATAACAATTTTTGGCTAGTGCGCCTTTTCATTCTGTCTTCCTTTAATTCTTATTCTGCTGATGGCTCAGGTAAATCGAGATAGAGCGTAGTAAAACTGCCATCACGAATGATTGTAAGTTCAATATTCTGAGCATTGCGAAGTTCAGATAGTGCTTCTTGGGATTGCTGCATGTCTGTCAGATCCAATCCGTTAATTTGTGCAATAACATCGCCGGCTTGAAGCCCTGCTGACTTAAATAATGCGGGTTCTTTACCTGGGCTAACTTGATAGCCGATTAGCTGTCCTTCTTCCGTTTTTGGCGAAATAGAAATGAAGTCGGTAAAGCTTGCTGGGCGCTCTCGCAATGAAGCAGTTGCTTCAATGGCTTCTTCACTTAACTGTCTTGCATCGGCTTCGTCTCGCTCATCCGGCACTGGCTGTGGACGACGTTTAGCTTGTTGTTGGCGACGTTTATTCGCTTCGTCGTAATCAATGCCATCTAACATCAAGGTTTCGTTTCTAACCCCATTTTTAATGATAACCCTGTCGCGAAATACTTGCTTCAGGGTGGCGTTAGTGCCTTCAATCTTTTCACCCAGACCATACACCGCTTGACTATTGCGATTTTCGATAACCGCAGTGCTAGAACCTTCATCCGAACTTGCCACCACACCGGTAAGGGTAAGGTTAAGACGCGTTTCAGGCGCATCAGTAACAGGGGCTTCTTCTACCTTTGCAGGCGCAGCTGCTGCATTACCAAATAAATTTAATTGTTGTATTTTGCGTATGTTGACCCCACTTTGCCCTGAAGCCGTAGAAGGTATAGGCGCAAAACTCACTGCGGGAGTCGCAGATAATTGAGGTTCAGGTATAATTCGCCATATTAGCTTGGCGGCAAAGGCTATTAAATATAGGCTCAGCAGCACCACAATTAACGTGTGAAGTTGTTTTTGGTTCTGGTTTACAAAAACAACCAGAGACTGTGGATTGAGTTTATCGAATGTCATGTCGCCACTTGATGGTACTGCTTATTATAAAAAGTGAAAATTTGGTTAACCGCGCTTTGTCCGACCCATCATAGCCTAGTCGAGGTGGGGCTCACAACACTAATGCCGCACCGTTACGAAATTATTACAAAGGTCTTATGGAAACGAACAATACATCACAAAATGTGAGGCTAGACAAGTGGCTATGGGCTGCAAGGTTTTTCAAAACCCGCGCCATTGCCAGAGACATGGTTCAGTCAGGAAAAGTTCACTACAACGGACAGCGCACTAAGCCCGGCAAGAATGTAGAGCTTGGTGCAGTGATAAAAGTTCCCTCAGGTTGGGATAACCGTGACGTTATTGTTCGAGGACTCAGTGATAAACGACTTAGCGCAGCACTTGCTCAAGACTTATATGAAGAAACTGAAACAAGTGTAACAAAACGTGAAGAAAACCAAGTTGCACGAAAATTGAACGCTTTTCATAGTCCTAAGCCAGAACATCGGCCAGATAAAAAACAGCGCAGACAAATTATTAAATTTAAGCAGCAGTAGAAGTACGCTGCCTAACAGGACAAGTTTATGAGTGATTTTGATAAATTACATCGATTTTTATTTACCCAAGCGAACGTTCGCGGCGAATTAGTTCGTTTAGATGAAAGCCTAAAGCAAATTGTGCACAGCTACGAATACCCCGTACAAATTCAGCGTTTGTTGGGGCAATTGGCAGCGGCAACGTCTTTACTTACGGCTACGCTTAAATTTAAAGGCGAAATTGCCCTACAAATTCAAAGTAAAGGGCCGGTAAGTTACGCGGTTATTAATGCCACCCATGAACAAACATTTCGTGGCGTTGCCCGCTGGGATGAAAGCCTAGAAACGCTGCCAGAAGCATTTGATGAGTTACTTACCGAAGCGGTGTTGGTGATGACCATCACTCCTGATGAAGGCGAGCGTTATCAAGGTATTGTGGCATTAGATAAGCCAACATTAGCTGAGTGTTTAGAAGAATACTTCGCTCAGTCTGAACAGTTAGCCACTCGCGTGCACTTAATGACTGACTTGCAAGATGAAAACAATGCCAGAGCGGCGGGTATGCTGCTTCAAGTATTACCAACAGATGCCAGCGCCACTGACATCACCCAAGCAACAGGGTTTGATCATATTGCTACGTTAACCGAAACCTTAACGGAAAAAGAAATGTTCTCGTTGTCGGTTGAAGACATTCTTTATCGTTTGTATCACCAAGAAGAAGTGGAAGTATACCCTGCGAAAGCGGTTAGTTTTGCGTGTACGTGTTCTAAAGAACGTAGCGCAGAAGCACTTCGTAATATCGATAAAGCTGAGCTTTTATCGATAGTGAAAGAAGATGGCGACATTAAAATGAATTGTCAGTACTGCCATGCAGAATATCGTTTCGATAGCATTGATATTGAGGCGATTCACAATGGTAATGCACCCTCACCTGATACTAATCAATAAGGGTACACTCCCGCCCCTAAAATAAGAAAACAAAAAAGAAAACCTCTTAATTCACTTTCCCTTTACAGCATATGTTGTAAGGGGAAGTTGATAAAAAACCACGTATCCCGTTTGGTATCCCTCCTCAAAATAAAAAATGTAATTTTATTACGCTTTTTTCGAAAGTTGATCCAGATTAATAATCAGTATTCTTTATAGAAATAACGCTATGCCTTTATTTACTTTAGACTCAGTTAAATGATACTTTTTGAAAGTGCTATTGAAAGATTACATTAAGGGTTACGGTTATGAGTGTAGCAGCGTCTTTAAAAACGGATTTAAAAATCTCTCCATTGGTTGATTTGCCTAGCGCCGAATTAATCGAACGCGCAATTAAGCGGGGCGAGGGTGTGTTAGACACTAACGGGGCTTTGGTCGTTGAAACCGGTGAAAGAACGGGTCGCTCACCAAATGATAGGTTTATCGTAAAAGAGCCTTCCACTGAGAATGAAATCGATTGGGGCAAGGTTAATAAGCCATTTGATGCTACTAAATTCGATGCCTTATGGAACAAAGTAGAGGCCTACCTAACTACTCAAGAGCATTTTCTATCTCACCTTCAAGTGGGCTCAGATCCTGCGCATGCACTTCCTTTAGAAGTAAGAACGCAAACTGCGTGGCAGCACGTTTTTGCGCGTAATCTTTTTATCGTGCCAGACAAATGGAACGTCAATAACGAAAGCCCGTGGCAAGTATTAAATGTTCCTGGGTTTGTGTGTGACCCAGAGCGTGACGGCACCAACAGTGATGGCGTGGTAGTCATTAATTTTGCTAAAAAACGTGTGCTTATTGCCGGCATGAGATACGCCGGTGAAATGAAAAAAGCCATGTTCTCGGTTCAGAATTTCTTACTTCCTGCGAAAGACATATTACCCATGCATTGCTCCGCCAACGTAGGCGAGCAAGGCGATGTAACTTTGTTCTTTGGTTTATCGGGTACAGGTAAAACCACGTTATCTGCCGATCCTAAACGCTTTTTAATTGGCGATGATGAACACGGTTGGGGCGAAGGCAGCGTGTTTAATATTGAGGGCGGCTGCTATGCAAAATGTATCGACCTTTCGCAAAAGAACGAACCGGTTATTTGGGACGCCATCAAGTTTGGCACTATTTTAGAAAACGTTGTGTTAGACGATACTCGCACCCCAGATTACAAAGATACGTCGCTAACCCAAAATTCACGGGCGGCTTATCCATTAAGCCACATTGAAAAGCGGGTTGAAGCAAACCGTGGCGGCGAGCCTCGCTCTGTCGTATTTTTAACCTGTGATGTAAGTGGTGTGTTACCGCCTGTATCAGTACTAAGTGAAGAAGCGGCGGCCTATCATTTCTTAAGTGGTTACACCGCAAAGGTAGGCTCGACAGAAATTGGTTCAACCTCAGATATTGAATCGACCTTCTCTACCTGCTTTGGGGCACCCTTTTTCCCACGCCCCGCAGGCGTGTATGCCGAATTACTGATTAAGCGTGTAAAAGCGTTTAATGCCAAAGTGTACTTGGTGAATACCGGTTGGACTGGCGGGCCTTATGGTACAGGTCAGCGTTTCGACATTCCTACTACTCGCGCTATTATCGATGCCATTGTATCGGGTGATTTAGCCGATGTTGAAACCCAACATATTGAAGGCTTAAACCTTGATGTGCCTGTTGCAGTATCAGGCGTTAACGATAATTTATTAGTGCCTAAGCAAACCTGGAATGATGCAGAAAAATACGAAGAATATGCGCAGAATCTAGTCAATAGCTTCAAGCAGAACTTTGAAAAATACGATGTTAGCGACGCCATTGTAAAGGCAGGTCCTGGCAACTAATTCTTGCTGCGTTTTTTTAGGGCGCAGTTAGATGTTAGGGGAGGCAACCCTTCCCTTCCCAACCTTCATCACACTCAACGTGATTGATGTTTTGCCCGCGCTTAGCCGCGGTCTTTTTTCGTTTCCTATCTTGCGCGAGTTATACTAAAGGCGTACTGTAGCGTCCTTGGTAGTCGATAACGGTCTCACGTTAATATACGCTCCAAACAAAAAATCAAAAAACGTTGTAGTAAGTCTCTTAACTACAAATCATGCCCTGCTACACCAAAATATTGCACTATTTCGTTTAGAACCCTGTTTGTAAAGGAGCATGGATGAGCCGTCGTCCTATTACTGTTGTTATATTTTCCGGTTTTTTCTTACTGGGTATGTTGTTTATATTATGGGGTATTTTACTGCCAGATATTGCTGCCGACCTGCGTATGTCAGAGCTGGTAAGTGGTTTGTTCTTCTCGCTTTTCTCTTTGGGTATGATGGTGGGAGCCGTAGTTGGCGGTAAGTACGTTAGTCGCTTTGATTACATGCCATTGTTAGCATCGCTATTGGGTATAAACGCTGTTTTATTGTTGCTTATATCGTCATTACACGGGTGGCAATGGGTATTAGTGGTGGCCGTCGTTATAGGCATAGTGAGTTCCTCAATTTTTACTATTGGGCACACCTTAATTGCCCGCTTGTACGAAGAAAAGCGCTTTACCATGATGGGGCTGATGGACTTTATGTTCAGCCTAGGCACATTTGCTGCTTCGTTTTTTGTTACCTTGCTTTATCTTCAAGAAGAAAACTGGCGTAGACCAATTCAAGTGCTTGCACTATTTACGCTAGCCCTGTCGGCGTATACCTTTATGGCAGCGCACTCTCAAGCCAAATTGCTCCGAGGCCAACCAAAAGCGCAGCGTAAAACCCTCAATTTTGGTGCGGTAATTAAACAACCTATCTTTATATTTATGGCGCTGCTTAGTTTTGGCTATGGCGCGGTAGAGTTTGGTAACGCAAATTGGTTTGTAAGTTATGCGCAAAACGGCATTGGGTTTACCGGTGAACAATCTCGAAACCTACTTGCGTGTTTTACTGCAGGTATGGTTATAAGTCGGTTGGTTTTTCCTTTCTTACTGCGATTTATGTCGGTGCATCGGCTCATTGTCATATTGGCTACAGCGTCGTTGTGCGGCGTATTTGCCATTAAACTTACCACTGACCTGTACAGTATGGGCGCAGGTAACTTACTGTTAGGGCTTGGCTTAGGTGGGTTATTTCCACTTATGTTGTCAGCAGCCATGAATATTGATAGTGACAATGGCCCAGTATTATCTGGCATTTGTATTATTGGCAACTCTACCGGCGTGCAAGTGGCCTCTTTTTCTACCGGGTTATGGGCAAACTATGTCCCCCTTACTACTGCGTTTTGGGTAATACCTATGGGTGGATGTATGTTGTGGGTTGCTGCGTGGGCGTATAGCCGAATGGTAAAACAGCACGGTTACTCATGAAGGGGTAAATAGAACTCTGCGATTAAACCTTGCTGCGGGTGATTGCGTAGTTCCACACCTCCATCATGTGCTTCCACAATACGTCTTATAATTGATAAACCTAAGCCAGAGCCCGATGTACTTCGGGCTTTGTCACCTTGCGCGAAGGGCATAAATACATGCTCTAATTCTGCTGCGGGAATACCAGGGCCAAAGTCGCGTATTTTACAGTAAACCCGTTTTTCATTACGGTTATAAAACGTGGAGATAACAATATTATCGGAGCCGTAGCGAAAGGCGTTCTCGATAATATTATCGATAACCCGCTTCATGGCCACGCGGCGTAAATCAAGCAAGGGAATATCGTTAAGCTTCAACGCGATATGATGCTTCTCTTCAATATGCCGCGCTTGCGCTAATTCGATAATAAGACTGTTTAGGTCAGTATTTTCTTTTATCTCTTCAGTGTCGTAGCGGGCGTAGTCGATGAATTGATCGATAATCGCATTCATATCTTCAATATCGTTAACAATGCCATCTTTTATCCAGTTTTGAGATTCAGGCAGCATTTCAGACGCAAGACGAATGCGTGTCAGCGGAGTACGTAAATCGTGAGATATACCTGCCGTCATCAAAGTCCGGTCATGTTCTAGCTGCTTGATGCCTTGATTCATACGGTTGAAGGCGCGGGTAACTTGAATCATTTCCGTGCTGCCTTGCTCTTTAAGTGGCGCGGGGTGCTCACCTTTACCTACCGCTAATGCGGCTTTTTGCAAAGAAGACAGTGGCATGGTCATACGCCGAACAAATAGCCAACCACCCGCCACACTTAATATACCTATCACCATCAAATACATGGTTAACGGTGAAATATTCGCTTCGTTTAAGCCGGTTATGGGTATAGCAATCCAAGTGTCGGGGTAGCGAGACAACGAGATCCATACCGTATAAGGTGCGCTGGCGTCGGTTTTTTGCGAAACCGTACTAATGCGAACATCGGCAAGTTGCTCAATTTGTTTGCTTACTTGCGATGACATAAACCCATAATAAACCGCGCTTTCTAAACCTTTGGTTCTTGCTTTGCTGGCATCGAGTATTTGAATGTCGGTTTTGTCGTAATAGCGGGCTCTGCTGTCGTCATTGCTGACTAATAAGTCTTCTGCTAATACCGATTTCACTTGCGTGGCAAGTAGGCTGTTGATTTGCTGATAACTAGGCTGAATAAAATAATACGTTACAGACAAGTAAGAAACGACTTGGTTAATAAGCAAAAGTACGCCAATCAGCATGACTGTTTGGCCAAATGCACTTTGAGGAACCAGACGCACTACTTCACCAACCTATATAAACAACCCATTTGTCCCATGGTTATTTATGCCTGCTCACCATCGGGTACGAATACATAGCCTAAACCCCAAACGGTTTGAATATACCTCGGGTTGGCGGGGTCTTTCTCTAGCATTCTACGCAATCGCGATACTTGAACATCAATACTGCGTTCTAGCGCGCTGTAGTCTCGCCCGCGAGCAAGATTCATAAGCTTATCTCGTGATAATGGCTCTCTAGGGTGGGTAACTAAAGACTTCAATACCGCAAACTCGCCGCTTGTGAGGGTAAGAGGGGTAGTACCCGCAGTCATTTCTCGGGTAGCCAAATTCAGTTTGTATTCGCCAAATTCGATAACTTGAACGTCTTTAGAAGGCGCGCCTGGGGCTTCACTATTGCGACGACGTAATACCGCCTTCGCACGTGCAAGTAACTCTCGGGGGTTGAATGGCTTAGGTAAGTAGTCATCGGCACCCATCTCAAGGCCAATGATTCTGTCTACTTCATCGCCTTTTGCGGTAAGCATGATGATAGGAAGTTCGTTGCCCATCTGTCGTAATCGACGACAAATAGACAAGCCGTCTTCGCCAGGAAGCATTAAATCTAACACCATAAGGTGAAAGTTCTCGCGTTCAAGCAACCGGTCCATTTGCTCTGCATTTCCAGCGCTTCGCACCTGGTAGCCTTGCTCCACTAAATAGCGTTCAAGTAAGCTACGAAGGCGCATATCGTCATCGACAACGAGAATTTTAGACGTTTCCTGACCCATGACATGCCTTTAATAGTAGTTTTCTTCACTATAACGACTCGTCACCAAATACAAAAGAGAGGAATGCATGAAAGCCTTCCCCTCTTTGTTACAAATAGTGTCTGTTAGCAACTACTCAAAGCGAACGACATTAAGTGCTTTGGTGTCGGCGGTGCCGTTTAAGGTGTCGGAATATAGGGCAACAATTTGCTGAGAGCCTGTGTGTTCTTGCTCAAAAAAGGTATCTTGAACTTTTCCTGCAAACCCCTTCCAGGCCTTTGCATATTTTGCTAAAAATGCCTCGTGCCCCCATTCCTGCTGACGTTGCTTAACTCGTGCAGGAGCAAAAAATATTTCTGCATCTAAGGCTTTCTTATTGGGTTTTTGCTCGGCTTTCCAATCGGTGGCACCAATAAGCGTTACTTTGGAAAGCTTATCACCAAGGGCGTCGCCAAGTGATGTGATCAAAGCACCGTTGGCAGCAAAATCGAGCAACCAGTATTGCTGATCTTTAGACAGTGTTTCTACATCGTCGTAGCTAAATACGTGGTCGTAGCAACCTGACGCTTTTACCATGTCTACATTTGACGCAGAGGTTAACCCAATGACTTGATAATTAGCATGTCTGTGAACTTTTTGATCTTTAAGCCGTTGAGCGGTGCCCAATGCAGTTTTGCTAGATGCACTAGAGAGCAATAATGACTCACCTTTGCTAAATTCATCTACAAAATCATCCAGCACAAACGAGGTCATATATAACGGACGGAAATTTAGCTGCCAAGCTTCACGGCTTTCATCATACCCAGGGTCAACGGCGCAGCGCAGATATTGGTCGTACACCGGGCTAATACTTTTACGATTTTCGTGAATATCAGAAAAACCATGGGGGGCGACCTTTCCGGCTTTAATTATCCAGTGGCTTGCCATAGGCAGGTAACCAAACACTTTCTCGCCTGCTTTAATGTCAGCGTGGTTTGACGCCACCACAGTGGCAAATCCCCATACAGGTACAATGCCGTAACCTTCATCAGCGGGGAAAAACCCCCAGTAGCCCATGGTAAAGCCCAGCGCGGCATAAGTAATATTATTGGCTGAAAAACCAAAGCTGTCAGTTTTAAGTAAAACCTCATCTTCAGCTAAGTCATTGGTAGACAGGGTTTTGTCTACTACTTGGGTGGAGTCGATTTTGTCTCTTTTCACCCAAATCTGCGTACTGGTTACGGTTGTCATGGCGTCACCTTTCATCTCATTTTAATAGACTACGATGCCGTACTTTGTATGGGTTTTCGACTTCAGGTTGTAAATAGATTGTTATAGGGGCGGCGAATACACTAAGTAGTAGGCATGCTTTCTCGATATAGCTGCGGCAGTATTGCTAATGTTTCGCTTTCGGTTAGGGTTCACCGCGAAAGCAAGAAAGTAAAAACGACCACCACTGATAATCGAAAGCGGTGGTCGATGTTTCCGCTAGAAAGAATAGCTAAACATGACTGAACCCGTTCGCCCCTCAGAAGGTTTAACCACTACAGAGTCGAACAAGTCGGCAGACGTGTAATATTCTTCTTCAAACAAGTTATTTACGCTGAGTAATATACGGTAGTTTTCAGCTACATAACCCACTGAACCAGTCCATACCATGTAACTAGGTAGCAATATGGTTTCCAATACATCGGTGTAGGTTTCATCCGCCCACCCAAAACCAAGGCTAGCTGTTACTCTGCCTCTTTCTAAAGGTTTGTTATAATTCAGGAACAAGCTCACAGTGTTGTCAGGTAGGCCTCCACGGTCAAGCTCTACACCTTCACCCACGAAGGTAGAACGGTTACCCGCAATTCGGCCTCCGTATACTTGATACGCTTCAAGACCATTTTGGGCAGCAAAGTCAGCGCCGTTGATCACCGCTAATGCACCATCACTCACCTCGGTGGTTTCAATATGGGTAGCGGTAGCAGTAAGCGAGAAACTCTGATTTAAAATAGCGCGAGCTTCAAATTCAACCCCTTCACTGTAAACCGCTACTAGCGCTGAGGTTTGCCCAATTCTGTCGGTTTTTTCCTGATCAAATATGGCGAGGGCAGCATAGAGTGATTCATCGTCGCTGCTGTATTTAATTCCTAACTCGGCTAGGGTTGATTCGGCTAAATACTCGCCGTTATCCACACTGCTTGGAATAATCCCCCCAAGTTGATTGGTGCTTAGCGAACTCGACTCAGCGTAAGTGGCGTAAGGTACAAATCCCGACTCCATCTTGTACGACACGCTCACATTGTAACTAAACGCTGACTCGGTATCGGTATGCACTTCACCATCGCCAAACGGAATACCCAACAAGGAAATGGCTTGGTCTTCTGATTCAACATCGAAATAGTCGTACCGAGCACCAAGTAAGATGCTCCAAGACTCAAGGGAGATATCGGCAATATAAAACAAGCCCGCATTGAGCATGGTGGAAACCTGCTCTTCGTTATAGTTTCTTCTTACCGTGCCATCAATGCCGGTAGGGTTGCCGTCTTCATCGTAAATAATAGTGGCATCTTCATAGGGGTCATCGACTGCCCAATCAATTCTATCGTCAGGGGTTGGCCCTACGGTAATGTCTCGAAAGTCGAAGGTTTCGTCGTAGTAAGCATGGTTGTAGTCGAGATCTTCGTTACGAATACTAATGCCGGTAATATGTTGAATGGTGGCACTATCATGAAAAGTTTCAAAATTGAGGCTAGACCTAAATTCCATAGCTTCGGCCCCAGGGTAATCTGCGGTAAAGCCCCAGCTTTGGAACTTGGTATGATCCATATAGTCATAATAAAACTGGTTCTTCCACGTCATATCATCCGACAAATAGGTCGTAAAATCTAAGTACGCAGTGAATGCCGTCGAGTCGGCAAAATCGATATCATCAATAAAGGTCGTTTTATGATCTATTTGCGTAGTGCCGGGGTTACTGAGTGCATAGGCATTTTCGATGCCGTTGTCGACGCCGGGGCAAGAAAGCAACATACCGTTGTAAGTATAGTTGCTGTTATCGGTAGTACCCGGGCTACAAAAAGTACCTACGCCTGAAAACGACGAGTTAATGAAGTAAGGTGCAAACGGCGAGATAAATCCCGACTCTTGAGGCAGTAGTCTATCTGCCCCAATAGGGTTATCTGAATTCTTCGCCACTGGTGCGCCGGTAATGTAGGTACCATTATCAATTAAATCTTGGGTTACCCGGTTCCATCCTGGTACTTGAATGGCATCAGAGGTTTGGTACTGAAACCCAAATTCCATTAATGTGTCTTCGGTTAAATCGATATCAAATGCAACTTGCACAATCTCATTCGTTGGCTCGTAATTATCGTAATAGGAACCTGAATCTTCTGCTTCAGCGAATATGTAAACGCCGGCTTGTTTATCACCAAGCATAAAGGGCGTACCGCCTTCCACCGCAAGAATCTTTTGATCGTACGTACCCAATGTTAAGTGAATTTCACCGGTAGCTTCATCAAAGTATTTTGTGGCATCTGATTTAGCCGATTTGGGTGAATAATTTAACTGCCCCCCTACGCTACCATTTCCATATAAAGGGCTAACAGGGCCTCGCATGACCTCTAACCCTTTGGCACCACGGATATTAGTTTTAAATGCACCTGGGTTGGCAATTCGTCTAAATCCACGAAAGTAGTTATCTGCCGATTCACCGCGGATATCCATGGCGCCTTGAATACCAAAAAACGAACTGGTAAAGGCTCCAGGGGTTATTCGTACAAGATCATCTACAGAGCGTAACCCGTAAGCTTCTATTAGGTCAGAGCTAATATCAGTTACCGAGCGAGGTGTTTCCACCAAAGACTTATCTAAGCCAAATGCACTTTTCGATTCTATTGGAATCAGTGAGTTGAGGTCTTTTACACCGGTGATTGAAATGGTTTCCATGTCTTCATCACTCGGTGTTTCTTGCGCCAAAGTAGCACCCGAGTATGAAGCAAAGAGCGAAAGCATCGTTAAATAGAGGGTTTTATGCGTAAATTTTTTCATTGAGCAGCCTGCTGTGTTTTCGCGCAACGCGCTTTTTTAGTTATGTATTAAATTGCTCACGCCTTTTTTGCTTTAAGTAGTAGGCGTAAACAGTTTGGTTGTTGTAATACACGGCTCAACAAGGCAATTTTTTGATATAAAGAATTAAATTTTAATTTTGATTACTATTTAATTTTCTCAACTGATGGTGATAGTGAGGCATCAGTATTTTCTTGTTTAGTAACCTTATTTTCTGGAATTAAAATACTCATAACTATGGCAGTAAAGCCTGCAGACGTAACCGAGGAGGAAAGCACGTTCTTAAAGGCTATTGGTAAGCCTTGAATGGCATCGGGTACCATCAACACACCTAACCCCGTACCTAACGAGGTCGCGATAATAAGTGACTTACGACGGTCTATAGGTTCGCTAGCCAATATCTTAATACCCCCTACGGCAATGGTAGCGAACATGACTAGTGTTGCACCGCCAAGTACGGGTTTAGGCATTAATTGAAGTGCGCCGCCGATAATGGGAAACAACCCTAAAATCACTAACATGGCCGCCACGTAAAAGCCCACATGCCTGCTTGCTACGCCCGTTAATTGAATAACGGCATTGTTCTGCCCAAATGTGGTATTCGGGAAGGTATTGAATATGGCGGCGATGGCCGAATTTACGCCGTCGGCTAAAATGCCACCTTTAATTCTTTTTATATATTTAGGGCCTTTTATCGGCAAGCCACAAAATAAGCTATTGGCAGTAAGATCGCCGGAGGTTTCCAGTGCAGTAAGAAAATAAATAAGCGCAATGGGAATGAATATATCGAGGTTAAAATTAATTCCATACTTAAAAGGCACTGGAATACTGACAATAGGTTGTTCAGCTAAACTAGCAAATGAAACCCAGCCTAAGATAGAGGCCACGACCGTGCCCAAAATCATGCCTATCATGATGCCGGAAAGTCTTACCCAAGGATTACTAGAAACGTTAAGCGCAATAATAGTAACGAGTACAAATAGGCCAAGAGCAAGGTTCTCAATGCTGCCAAAATTAGGGCTGCCAAACCCGCCAGCCAAGTCTGTGATACCTACTTTTATAAGGCTTATACCAATAGTAGTAATAACGATACCTGTGGTTAATGGCGTTATTACCCTTTTAATTTTATTGATAAACAAACTGACGATAATTTCGATGAAAGCGCCGATAAAGCAAACGCCCAGCAGGGTAGAGAGTATTTCTTCTTTGCTACCCCCGTTAGCTTTAATAGACAGCCCTGCTATTAATAACGCGCTAATAAACGCAAAGCTGGTGCCTTGTACCGCAATTAAACCGCAACCTACTGGCCCGAAGGTTTTTGCTTGAATGAAGGTCGCAACGCCTGAAACAAACAGCGACATACTAATAAGGTAGGGTATTTCAGATTCAAGTCCTAAAGCAGTGCCAATAATCAGAGAAGGGGTAATAATACCTACGAAGCACGCAAGAATATGTTGCAACGCAGCAGTAATAGATTGGTTTACTGTTGGAATATCATTTAATGCAAACAAGACATCGGTATTTGGTTTCATTAAGTCCCTTTATAAACCAAGTATTGTCAGAAATTAATGCATATCTTCTTTATGCACTAATTGCTATGCAAGAAGTTATCCTTTTTTAATATTGTTATTTTTGAGCAGCAACAGAAATAAGTGAAGTTATGAATAACGCTTTGAATTTAATTGTTTTAATAGCATTTATATCTTTAATTTAAAATTAAAGCAGGCAGAGGATGGCGATTGAGGAATAAATATTAAAAAGAATTTGGTGCGTTCTAAGTAACCATTTTAGTGCAATGTTGATAAGGAAAAATAGCATTTAAAATTCAAGCATTAATACTTTAGTCTAATTTCTTGTGTTATCTAAAGTAATTAAAAAAGGCTTCCTAGAAAGCCTTTTTTGAAATTTTTTAATGTTATATAAAATCCGCTAGAACTAATTATTCTTGAGAATTCAACCAATCCATTTGGTGGCCAGCACGACGCTTTCTATTTAGAATATCTTCCAATAGTGGAGTAAGAATAAGCTCCATGGCTAACCCCATTTTACCGCCAGGTACTACGAGTGTATTAATACGCGACATAAACGCGCCATCAATCATTTGTAGTAAATAAGGGTAGTCAACATGCTTCATTTCACGCCTGAAACGTACCACAACAAAACTTTCGTCTTGCGTAGGTATTTCACGGGCACTAAACGGGTTTGAGGTGTCTACAGTAGGTACACGTTGAAAGTTAACATGGGTTTGAGAGAACTGAGGCGTGATGTATTGGAAATAATCATCTAGCCCACGCACGATGCTACTCATTACCGCTTCACGAGAATGGCCTCGGTCGGTAGTGTCGCGCACAATTTTTTGAATCCACTCAAGGTTTACAATAGGTACCATGCCTACCAATAAATCCACATGCTTGGCTACATCATTTTCTTCGGTTTTAACGCCGCCATGTAAGCCTTCATAAAACAGTAAGTCGGTATTTTGTGGTAAATCTTGCCATGGGGTAAAGGTGCCCGGCATTTGATTAAAAGGCACGGCTTCATCAAAGGTGTGCAGGTACTGGCGGAACTGGCCTGAACCCGAGCTTCCGTATTCTCTAAAGAGGGTTTCGAGTAATTCGAAATCGTTGGCCTTCGGGCCAAAGTAACTAATATGTCGGCCCTGTTCTTGGGCTTTGCGAATTTCCACTTCCATTTCCGGGCGAGTAAATCGGTGGAAACTGTCGCCGCCAACCACTGCTGCGTTCACATTTAAGTTTCTGAAAATGTGGCGTATAGCATTGGTTGTCGTGGTTGTTCCTGCCCCTGACGAACCGGTAATGGCAATAATTGGATGTTTTACAGACATAGAAATTCGTTTGAGAAATGACGGGTACTAGTTATAAGCCCACTGACACCATTAATCAAGAGTTAGACTTAAGTAAGGGGTCGAGTGAGCAATTACCCAGCATATTTTAGCTATCTTTTTCACGGCTGTCGTTTTTATGATGATGTTGCAGTAAGCGAATGATTAGTCGAGCTTCTTCTTCATCTAAATCAAGTAGTGCTCGCATTCGCTCCAAGTGATTAGCATCGTGGTCGCTGAATTTCCCATCTTCCAATGCTGTACGAACGGTTTCTTTAAAGCGGTCTCGTTTTAACTGCATTTGGGCAGTAAAACTGGACGATAAAATACCGGCAGGCAGGGCGTAAAAGCAGATGCCTAAAATGGTAATTAAACCGCCAAAAATTTTTCCCCCAGGCGTAATGGGAACAATGTCACCATAACCCACAGTAGTGAGTGTCGCCACTGCCCACCATAGTGAAGCAGGTATGCTACTGAAAGCCTCAGGCTGCGCAGTATGTTCAATGTAATAAATACAGGTGGCTGCAATCACGGTGAACAACATTAACACGCTGAGTGCCGCAACCAGCGAATGAGACTCGCTTCTTATAACAGTAATTAGCGTTTGCATCGAGCGCGAGTAGCGGCCAAGTTTTAATATTCGCAGCACTCTGAATACCCGTAATATCCGTAAATCTAGGGTAACAAACATGCTTAGGTAGAAAGGTAATATGGCAAGCAAATCAATCAGCGCCATAGGACTTTTAAGATAGTACCAGCGCTTTTGCCAAGGCGTATGTAATTGAACGTCCTTTGACGATGCTAGTGCCAAAGGCGGTGCAGCGGCACTACTCCAAATGCGAAGTATGTACTCAAGGGTAAAAAGCACTACAGAAACCACTTCGATAATGTGTAACTCTGTACCCCATTGTGAAGAAGTTCCCGGCACGGTAGATAGCATCATAGTAGCGATATTAATCACAATGACAGTCACGAGTATCACATCAAAGTACTTACTTGTTTTGTGATGTGATTGAGCATCTTTATAAGAAGCTAAAATATTGTAGCAAGTGGTCTGAAGTGACATAAATGCCTTTGCGTTACAGGTGCAGTTTAATACTCTACCAAGAATCGGCAGGTAAGCAAAAATACACCGTTAATAAAATAAGGATTAACTATGAAAGCATGTCATTGGCTGGCAGTGGTAATGTGTACAGCTACGGTAAGTGTAAATGCAGATGAAGCACTGCATACCGAAGCTGCACCCACTATTGATGGGATAGCGAACGAGGCACTTTGGCAAGGGGATGATTGGTATCCTATGAATGAAGTGATCATTGGTGATACACCCTCTGCCAGTGATTTTACAGGAAAGTATAAACTTCGCTGGAACGAAGATGCCCTGTATTTGTTGGCTGAAATTCGAGATGACCATTTATCTGACACCTATGCCTCGCCCATAGAGCGTTATTGGGATGACGATTGTTTAGAGATATTCATTGATGCAGACGGCTCAGGTGGCGACCACTTCAACAACTACAATGCTTTTGCATACCACTTAGCGTTAGACAACCAAGTGGCGGATATCGGCCCAAGCATGGCAACAGAAAATAAGGGTGAAGCTGTGCCACAGCTTTATAACGACCATGTTGATAGTGCGTGGAAACGCCAATCAGACGCCCCGTTTGTGGTGCATTGGGAAACCGCAATAAAAGTGTATGCTGATGATTATGTGCACGGTGAATCCAACACCCCTGTAACGCTTAAAAAGGGCATGAAGCTAGGTTTTATGCTGGCTTACTGTGATGCCGACGGAGGCGATAGAGAGCACTTCATGGGGTCTCACCCTATAATCCCAATAGACGGGGATAAAAACCAAGGATACAAAGATGCGTCTGTATTTGATGTGCTTGAGTTAAAGTAAGCACGGGTTAATACAAACAAAAACGCCGCCGAAGTATAATTAGCTTAGGCGGCGTTTACATGAGCTTTTACTCAGCGTTTCTCTTAACTAGAGATTAAATAAGAGGCTCAATAAGACATCTACATGGCATCTATAAGCGCTTCGTCGGCACTAGACTCACGGGCAATGGCACGGTAGCCAATGTCGGTGCGAAAATACGCGTCTTTGAACTGAATTGCATTTACAAGCTCATACGCTTTTTGCTGCGCTTCAGTCACGTTATTACCCATGGCAGTGGCGCACAATACGCGGCCACCGTTAGTCACCACTTTGCCGTCTTCTAGTGACGTACCGGCGTGAAAAACTTTGCCGTCTAATTCGGCTGCATGCTCAAAGCCAGTAATTTCATCGCCTTTATCATAACTACCAGGGTAACCACCTGCCGCAAGAACCACGCCGATGGCGGCACGTTCATCAAACTCAATCGTTTGGCTATCAAGCTCGCCCTTACAGGCCGCTTGGCACAAAGCGACAATATCAGATTGTAAACGCAGCATAATAGGCTGGGTTTCTGGGTCGCCAAAGCGGCAGTTATATTCAATCACTTTGGGCGTACCATCGGCCATAATCATTAAACCAGCGTACAAGAAACCCATGTAAGGATTACCTTCTGACGCCATGCCTTCAACCGTTGGCATAATCACTTCTTTCATCACGCGATCGTGAATTTCTTGTGTTACCACTGGGGCAGGAGAGTATGCACCCATACCACCTGTATTAGGGCCTTTGTCGCCATTTGCGGCGCGCTTATGGTCTTGGCTTGTGGCAAAAGGAAGCACGCTTTTACCGTCTACCATAACGATAAACGAGGCTTCTTCACCATCTAAGAATTCTTCTACTACAACGCGGCTACCAGCTTCACCAAAGGCATTACCTGCTAGCATGTCGCGAATGGCATCTTCTGCTTCTTGTAGCGTCATCGCTACAATTACGCCTTTACCTGCTGCTAGGCCGTCTGCCTTAATTACAATAGGCGCGCCTTTTTCACGCACGTAAGCGATGGCTGGGTCAATTTCAGTAAAGTTCTGATATTCAGCGGTAGGAATATTATGGCGAGCTAGAAAATCTTTAGTAAAGGCTTTAGACCCTTCAAGCTGCGCGGCAGCTTGTGTAGGGCCAAATATCATTAAGCCTTCGTTAGTGAACGCATCTACCACACCTGCAACCAACGGCGCTTCTGGGCCAACAATGGTTAATTCAACATCGTTACCTTTAGCAAAAGACAGTAAACCAAGAATATCGTTTACATCAATTGCTACGTTTTCTAGCTTAGGTTCTATTGCGGTTCCAGCATTACCAGGGGCAACAAACACTGTTGAAACATCAGAAGATTGCGCTGCTTTGTAAGCTAGCGCATGCTCGCGGCCACCGCCGCCAATTACAAGTACGTTCATTAACTATTCCGTTTTAAGGTTTTGGTTTTACGACTTAGGTTTTATAAACTAGGCTTTTTAAACTTAAGCGTCATGCGATTACTCTCGCCAATGGCAAGGTACTTCTCACGATCTTGATCTTTTAATTTGAGGCTAGGAGGAAGCGTCCATACACCGCGCGGGTGGTCGGCTGTATCTTTAGAGTTTGCATTGATGTCACTAGCTTCTTCAAGCTCAAAGCCCGCTTTCTCGGCTGCAGCAACAACGAAAGAACGCTTCATATAGCCACTTTTCTTCATCGCTGCATCGTCAGCAGATTCAGGGAGTTCATGTTCTACCACACCTAGTACGCCACCAGGTTTAAGGGCTTTAAAGAAAGCACCAAATGCGTTGTCGATGCCTTCAGTACCTTGACCCATATACCAGTTATGAATGTTGCGGAAGGTAAGTACCACATCGGCACTGCCAGGCTCTGCAATATCAAGGGCTTTGGTTGGGTGAAAAGCGGTGACTTTTACACCTTGATAAGGCGCGCTGTCTTTTACTTTTTGATTGAAGTTTTCTAGCGACTTACGGTAATAATCGTTGGTCGATTCGTCAACGAAGAAGTGAGCAGCAATGTACTGACCTTCTTTTTGAACCAAAGGCGCAATAATGTCGGCATACCAGCCGCCACCTGGTGAAATTTCAACTACTGTCATGTCTGGCTTAACGCCAAAGAATCGTAATGTTTGCTGAGGATTACGGAATTCATCACGTACTTTGGCTTGTGCTGAGCGGTGTTCGCTCATGGCTGCATCTGATATAGCATCGGCGCTAGCATAGGTTGCTGACATGCCAAGCGTGGCTGCGAGTACTAATTTGGCTAACTTCTTCATTGTTATTTCCTTATTATCATCGAGGGTAACGGCGATTACGTTAACTGCTAATACTGATAAACACCAGTTTCAGATTAAGCTTAACAACAAACTATGACACCTACCCGACACCCAACATGCTAAATCTGTACTCTGCCGTTTTGCTTTTTCTTGCTTCAGAGCTGAGAGTGAGAGTAGAAGGCATTCAAAACACGCGGTAAACCCATCCATGGGCACTCTGCCACAGCATCCATGCTGTGGAAGGTTTTGAATGCCTTCTACTCTCACTCCTATCAACCGGCGTCATGCTTATTAAGTACGAGATCAGTTTGCATTTAAACACGCGG
>OJEP01000026.1_pt1 | contig 139656 bp, 121 predicted proteins | sample 1593761 | NCBI WGS metagenome assembly OJEP01 (sample SAMN05416783, study PRJEB24817) | seawater metagenome | isolation source: Sea water | place: Canada:Atlantic | collected 2013-11
CTACACCTCTCTATTCGTCGGCAGCGTCAGATGTGTATAAGAGACAGCTATAATACTTATTGGGTAAATACGCTGTATTTATTCAAATTAAAAGGAGCAGGAATATTATTCCTGCTCCTTTTCGTTTTTTATACCTTTATAAAAGACAAAAGATATCAGGATCTATATTGAGAAAGCTCTAACTTAGAACGTTACAACAGTACCAATTGAGAAAACGTTATTCTCTTCTGCTGTAAAATCAGTAGCACTATTATTATCTACTTCAGTTTTATTGACTTCAAGTACCACGGTTACTCCAGGAATAACAGTTCTGAAATAAGAGATATTGCTGTTGCTACTTACTGTCTCTGTACCAGCGGCATCTACTGTCGATTCACCGTAAGATACTACAAAACGGTTAGCGCCCATTGTGTAAGATGCTTGTGTTAAGTAACCATCAGTTTCAACAGAGTCATTTGTAATAAACGTGTCTAAACCTGCAACATGTCCTACACCTTCAGCGCTAAAACCAGAAGCAGTTAGTGAGAAACCAGAAGATTTAACGTTAACGCCGTAACCAGTACCTGATTGATCATTATCAACACCGTTGTGTTCACTTGATTGTGACATACCGTTAACCCAAGCGGTGAATGAGCCATTATCAAATGCCGTGTTGTAGGTTAATTCAGCTTCAAAACGTGGTGCCGATTCTTCTGAAGCAGTAGTAGCAGCAATAGCAGCAATAGCATCAGTAGTATTAGTAGCAGCTACAGCATCTACAGCCGGTGTAGCCGCACTGAATTTAGTAGGATCCATTACACCAACCGCTAATTTAAAGCCGTTGACAACAGGTGATCTATAGGTAATTTGGGCTTTTGGAAAAGCGTAAGTGTAACCGGTAGAAATATTACCAAAAGATACATTTTTACCATCAACTAAACCCCAAGTATTCGATGTTTGACCATGACCAATAAGTAGTTCATCGCCAAAGATGTTAGAGCGGTTAAATAAACCAAAATCTTTACCAATTAATACTTCACCAAAATCACCACTTATGGTGGCATAAAATTGACGAACATCAATTAATGTATTTGTTCCTAAATCTTCTGCTCCACGAGTATTGTCTGTATCACTCAAAGAAACCCAAAATGAAGTACGCGTCGCTACTTTATAATCACCCACTTGGTTAGAAGAATTTAAACCAATGTAGCTTGGTAAAAAGCCAGTACGAACACGTGATTGTTTACGGTTTGTTGTATCGCCTGAAGCATCAGTTATGTCAGTATCGCTGCTAGAATAAAAGATGTTAACTAAACCATCAGCGCTGAAGGTCATGCCATCGTTATTATACAATTCAACCGCGGCGCTTGCATTAAACGCTGTGGTACAGGCAAGGGCGATTGCTGCAATTTTAAATTTGGTAGTCATGTGTTATTTCCTTTATGTTTTATAGATTTTATTGTAATTACATCGTTTTATATGATGTATTATTGTAATCGCATCAATAATAAAAAACTCTATGGTTAAGGGCTACTAGTAATGATATTGAAAAAAAACATCCCTTAGTATTACTTCTTTTGTTTGCTACTTAAGTAGGATTAAATAAAGTAAAGGATGAAAAACTAAAGGATAAGACCGTCTGTTTTTTAATCGGTACAGAGACTACCGGAGAGAATTTGAGGGTACTGGTTCATTAGTTTTGCTTGCCAAGCTAATTCATTGCTGCCTGACTCCGTTCTAGGCTTAGGTAAATCAACCGTGGTTTGATGAATGATTGAACTGGGCGAATGACTCATAAAAATAATACGGTCAGCTAAATTAATCGCTTCACTTAAGTCATGTGTAACAAACACCACGGTACTACCACGGCTTTTACATAGGTCTGCTAGTAGTAATCTTAGGGTGGATGCCGTTGGCGCGTCTAGAGAGTTAAAAGGCTCATCAAGTAAAATCAACTCAGGATTGACCGCAAAAGCTCTGGCAATGGCGACACGTCGTTGCATACCGCCGGATAATTGCTTGGGGTAATAGTCACCTTTGCCAGCTAAGCCCACTTGTGCTAACAAGGTTTTAATGATTGTTTCTTGTGTTGTCGGTAACACGAGCTGTATGTTTTCGTTAACCGTTAACCAAGGCATTAACCTAGGTTGTTGAAAAACGTAACCGAGTGGGAATGCTTTGCCGCCATTGAGTGGTTTACCGTTACATAATAGTGTTTGTTCTGTGGCCTCTTCAAGCCCAGAGATCATATTCAGTAAGGTGGTTTTTCCCGAGCCAGAAGGGCCAATTATAGCAACGAACTCACCGGGTTTAACGCTAAACTGGATCTCTTTTAATACCACTAAATCGCTATTAGCGTAGTACTTGTCTTTAATGGCAACATCAAGCGCGATCATGGTGGATCCCCCTAGCAATTAATTTGTCTAATGGCCTGAAAATGAGGTTTTCAATCACTAACACAATGGAAATAAAAGCAAAGGTATAAGCGAGAATTCCTGCAATATCAAAAAATTGAAATAAGGTATTTAATGCAAAACCAACGCCGTCACTACGCCCAAGCAGTTCAACCACCAAGACAATTTTCCATATTAAGGACAAACCGGCACGTGCTGAGGCCATTATGTAGGGATAAAGTTGAGGTAAAAAAACGTTAAAAAAGGTTTTACGTAAGGATAATTTGTATACTTTGGCGACGTTTAATAAATCCTCATCTACCACACGGGCACCTTCTCTGATCATCACGACCACGGTGGGGACTTTATTAATGACGACGGCCATAATGGCGGCAGACTCAACTAAGCCAAACCAGATGTAACACAGTAAAATAGTCACTAGAGCAGGGATGTTAAGGACGATTATTAGTAGGGTGTCTGATAATTGATTAAGGCGTTTACTGATACCCATTAAAATGCCAATCATTACGCCTAATATCATAGCGATGATAAAACTGATCAATACCCGAGTTAAGGTAACGCTAAGGTTGATTAACATATCACCGTGAAAAAAATGATATATAAAGCTCTCCATCACAATGAATAATGATGGGAAATCTGAACTATTCACTAACCAAGCGATACCTTGCCACGTGCTAGCTAAGATGATTAATATTAATAATCTACCATAGAGTGGTGACATAAAGGCTGACGATAATAAGGTGATAAATTGGCTTGTTATTACGTGCGCGTTAGCGTGTTTGTTAATGGTATATCATCCTATTTAAGCGGGCATGTTGTGGCTTGACCGTTTGCTGAACCTTTGGTCAGGTTGTTAGAAGTAGGTAGTTTAACGTTATCCGTTTGCCAAAAAGTTTCATCAGCTAAAGTTGTTGCTTTACCTACTAAATCTCGCCCACCTTGTTGTGCTAAAATAGTAAATACTTGTTTACTGGCTTCTCTTTCTTCAGTGCCAAACTGATGCAGTAACCTAGCCCTATACTCTTTTATTAAGGCCATAAAGACATCATCATTTTCTGCTTTGGTTAATGGGCGTATACGCTGCCACTCTTGGTCACACAAGAGTAGTAATCTTTTAGCTTCATTAGACGCCAGAAGAAAACCGGTTAGTTGTTGGTTGTGCTTAGCTGCCCATGTTTGATCAAATACCCACCCCAATAAAGGCACTTTAGTGGTAATACCCAGTTCGGCGAGCATGTGTGGCACACTTACTAATAGTCTGTAGCCACTAGCACTTAATCTAGCATTGTAATGCCAAAAGTTTATTGCCGCATCTACATTGTTTCTTTCCATTAACCGGTTTAATAAGGGCGGTGTAGCAAAGACCATTTCAGCAGTGTCTTTAAGTTTTAGCTGATATTTTTTTTGCGCATACGCTTGTAATAATAACCAATTCTTATCAACAGAGCCGCCAGCAATGCCAATTTTATCTTGTTTGATATCAAGTAGTGATTTTGCGGTAGAGTTGCTATTAACATATAAACCACCAGAGGCAATTGACGTGGGAAATAAGGTATAGTTTTTACCATTAAAGCGTTGGCGATTCACCCATAACCAATCACTTAGAATAATATCAACTGCTTTACTTTGCAGTGCAACGGCAGAAGCATTTTTATTGCTTAATGGCATGACTTGTAAATTGAAGTTATATTTTTTATCCAACTGATAATGTTTTATTACGTCAATTTCCCAGTTAACTGTGCCATATTTTAATACCCCAACACTCACATTGGGTAAATTGGTATAGGTGTCTGCATTCGCATTGATATAGCCCATATAAAGTATCATAAGCAGTAATAAGCGAATAGGAGGCATATGGTTTCTCATTATTAGAACTTATAATTAACGTTAACAGAGAAAGATCTAGGTCTAGCAGGTCCAACAAAATAGGGCGAGTCAATATCGGGGTAAAAATCCATTAGCACTTCATCAGCCTCACCATAAGTGCCAAAAGTCTGATATTGGCGATCAAATAGATTATCCACTTTGGCTGATAATCTAAATTGCTCAGTTATTTGGTAAGAAAAATAAAGGTTAATTAATGAGTAGGCAGATATCTTTTTATTCTCATTAGCCTCATCACCACGATAATAAGAATCAGATGCATATAATAATTCTGTCCCTACACTAATCTCGTTATTGATTTGCCAATCGGCATGGAGTTTAAATTGATGCTGTGGCTGACCAGGAATAACATCACCAGGGTTAACTTGGCGATTTGCTCCACGTGGATTTACTGGGCTAAAGGATATAAAAGGAGACTCAAAGGTCGCCTTTAAATAATTATAGCTTGTGCCAAGCGTTACCTCAGTAAATGCTACTGAGTAGGCTAACTCTAGCCCTTGGCGTTGTATCTTATCAATATTGACAAAAAATCCTTCAGAAGATGTTGAGCCCGCTTGTTGGAAAATTATGTCATCAATTGTTCTAGTTGAAAACAAGGTAGCAATGGCTGATACCGAATCAGTATTATAGACTAATGACGCTTCAATAGTTTTAGCCACCACTTGTTCAAGTGGTGGATCTGCAACAAAGCCATTAGGTAATTTACATGGGTCGTCTTCATCAGCACAACTTAACTCAGCAGGGCTAGGAACACGCGATGACTCGCTATAGCTAAGCTTAGCAGTGAATTCATTATTGATTTGGTAATCCAGACCTACAGCAGGGTTAAAGCGATGAAACTTATGATTACCATCTAGAGATCCTTCACCGTCATCAATAATGTCATTCATAATGATATGACTGTTATTGTAACGCCCAGCAATATTGAGCGTAAGTCCTTGGTCAAAGGCCATTGAATAAGAGGCAAAAACATATTGCTGCTCAGTGGTAACATCTAAACGCACTTGAGACTCGCTATCAAAAAAACCTGTTGCTGATACTGAGCGATCATCCTCAGCAGAATCATTATGTAGAATGCCGAATTGAGTATTGCTATTGAAATTAATATCGGCTTTATCCATTCCTAGACCAAAAATCACTTCTTGTTCATAGCGCTCAAAGCTTGTTACATGGATCAGTTGGGTAGCAAAACCATAACTAGTATTATCAGTAGCACCATCGTTTAGTGTGCCATCAACTTCATCGGCATCGATAGAAGAAATATCACTAAATAGCGAGCCTTCATCATAACCAACAAAATTAACCATTGTTAATGAGCCGTCTTCTTCATCTTCTTCGCATAAGGTTTCACCAGCGCCAAAGTCACAATCTTCATAATCACTGTCATCACCATTGATGGAATTGATTTTATTTTGGCGATAATAAGCATTCGCTTGAAAAGATAACTGTTCATTTATAATTGAATCACTCGATAGGCTGATTATTTTATAGTCGTTATTTGTTTGATCTGGGTGGGTATATACTGCTTCACGACCTTCAATGGCCATTAGCTCTTCAGGTGCTGCGCCATTTCCTGTCATGGTATTATCATTAGCGGCAAGTAATAGCTCTACATAATTATTGTCGTTTTGATAGCTAAATGAGGCTAATGCTTGTTTTAATTCACTCTTAGAGAAGTCACGCCAACCGTCTTCTTTATAGCTATTACCAATAAAGTAGTAGCCCCAGTCACCGTTGTTACCACCGGATTGAATAGTATATTGCTGTTGACCAAAGCTACCAAAGCGAACGTCTACTTCGTTATCAGTATAGTTAAAACCATTTTTAGTTTTTAGTGACAAGGCACCGCCTAAGGTGTTTTGCCCAAATGCTGGATTAGAGCCGGAATATAAGGCAACACTATTAAGCGCCGCTAAAGGAATGAGATCCCAGTTAACGGTATCGCCAAAGGGTTCATTAAATCTGACACCGTTTAAATAAACAGAAATCCCTTGCGGTAACCCTAATAAAGGTGAAGCGGTAAAACCACGGTATTGAACATCGGGTTGAAAAGGGTTGTTTTGCACATCACTGATATTGACACTAACCAATTGATTTCTTATATGATCCGCTAGCGATGTTGCTTGAGCTCGGGTGATATCTTCTGCGCCAACATACTGTGCGCTACCAATAATGTTTTTTTCTTGGGACATGTTACTTGATAGTGGTGTTTGCCCAATAACTCTGATTTTTTCAATACCCTCAGCTGATACTGTAAAGGCACACAGCATACTCGCTAGTGCAATAATACGATTCATTATTCGACCTTAGTTATTCTAGTTATTCTAGTTATTTTAGTTATGTTTAGTTATAAATTTACCATTCGCTAGTAATATAACGTGAATAATGAAGTAATGGTAGATTTTAAAGACGTTGTTCTACTAAACTACTTTATAATAATAACTTACAAAACAAATGGTTAACCTTGTTTGTTGTAAAGAACTCCTACTAAGGTAGGAGTTCTTTACAACTAATTTCAGGGCAAGAATGTATTTATGATATTTATCGTAATAAATGTAGCATGGTAGTTTTTAGTTTCATCGGTTTTACTGGTTTATTCAGCAGTAAAATACCTCTCTTCGCAACTTTGGTTTTCAGTGATTTACTGTAGTCTGCTGTGATCATTAATGTGGGTATTGATATTGTTCGCCCTTTATTAATGACGTTAGCAGCAGAAAAACCTGTTTCATCGTTATCTAAATGGTAATCAACAATTAAGATGTCAGCATGGTCTTGATAAATATCAACTTTATTTTTAAGGTGTTCAAGGCTGGTAGCGGTTATCACGCTACAATCCCAGCCACCGAGTAAACGTGCCATACCATCACAAATATTGGCATCATTATCAAGAACCCAAATAGTGCGTTGGGCCAAAATAGTGCTTTGTAGTATTTGGGAAGGAAGAGAATTCTGTGCCGAGATCTCATCGATTTGTCCTATGGGTACTTGAATTGAAAACATCGACCCTTTACCTTGAACAGAATTAACTTTAATTGGATTATTGAGTACCGTAGATATTTTATCTACGATAGCTAAGCCTAAACCTAACCCATTTCTAAAGGCTATTTTTGAGGATTTTAGTCGTTTGAACTCTTGAAAAATTTCGTTGATTTTCTCTTTAGCTATACCAACACCATTGTCCCATACTTCAATAGAAACAGTATCACCTTGTCTTCTACAACCGAGTAATACCTTACCATTTTCTGTGTACCTAAACGCATTAGATAGAAAATTACGCAATACCCGAGCTAATAAAAAGCTATCACTATGCACTATTATATCGGTAGTGACGTAATGAAAGCTCACCTCGTACTGAGGAGCCTGTTGTTGATATTCATTGGCTAAGTTATCAAGTAAATCAGCCAGTTTAAAAGAAGATTTATCCGCTTGAACAACACCGGCATCAAGCTTGGATATATCGACTAAGGAACAAATTAAGTTTTCTAAATCACTGAGTGAAGCGTCAACAGAGTTAACAATAGGCTCTAAATTTGTGTTGAGTATTTGGTCTGCTAGAGAACTATTAAATAATTGCGCAGCATTTAACGGTTGCAATAAATCGTGGCTAACGGCGGCAAGAAACTTTGTTTTAGATATGTTTGCTTGGTCTGCTTCTTTGATGGCTTTTACTAAACTCACTTGTGCTTGACGATGACCTTCAATTTCTGTCTGTAATTCAGACGTACGTTCTTGTACATGAACTTCTAGTAAATCATGTGCTTTTTGAAGAGCTAAAGCGTTTTGTTGACGGGCGGTAACATCCCGTATTAGCACAAAGAAACCTAGCACTTGACCTTTTATATCAATATTGGGTACATAGGACTTTAATAAATAACAAAGATCGCCAGCCAGATTTTTTTCTTCGGTTTCAAAACTAACACTTTCTCCCGAAAGTGCTTTACTGACATATCGTTTAACTTGACTGAAATCAAAATTAGTGCGGTTTTGGTGATCTTCTAAACCATAAAGTTCTGAGGCAGAATGACCATACCAATTTAGGTAAACTTGGTTAGTAAATTGAAACTTAAGATCTGCACCCACGTACGCAATCATCGCGGGTACGTTATCTGTAATTAAGCGTAACCAACGTTCACTCTTTTTCAATGATTCAGCATAGCGATGTTGTTCAGTAATATCAGTGTATGTTTTAATTAATTTACCGTTTTTTAAGTGATGATCTCTTATTTCGACAACAGTACCATTTGATAACGTTTGTACATGGGACGCATGTTGTTTTTTAGGTTTTAGATCAAGTTCAGTTAAATTACTTAGAGTGGAGAAATAAGGGTTTTCTTTGAGCAATATAGGAGAAAGTTGACTTATTTTTGCAAAGCGTTTATTCCATACTTCAACTTGTTGCTGGCTGCTAATTAACACCACACCTTGAGAAAGGTTATCAACTAAACTTTGTAGCAAGAAGGACTTGTTGGCCATACCTTTTTCGTAGCGGACATTTTCAGCGGTTTTTAACGCCGTAATGTCGCTGTAAAGCATTACCCAACCACCTTCCATAGTGCGGCGTTCATTTAATTGAAACCACCGACCATTTGATAATTTATAGATGGGATTACTATTATTGGCGTCACCGGGGTGAACATGGCGAATAATACCACGGGTTTTTGCTCTGTCTTTTAAATCTTTAAGGTTTACACCGACCCCAGTAGAAAGACCTAAACTATTCCAAAAAGAAGAAAAATTACTGTTTTGTAGTATAATCCTACCATCACTATCAAGTAAAACAAACGATTCAGATATACTTTCAATTGCATCAATAAATCGTTGTTTAAATAGGTTAGCGTTGTTATTTGCTTGTGTTAATGCTCGGTTACTGTGTTCTAATTCAGCTAACGTGATTTTTAATTCTTGAGTTTTTTCTCTTACCTGTTCAGCTAAATAGACTGAATTTTCGAAGGCGTCATAAGGGGCAAAATGATTGCCATGATTTTCTACTCGCTCCATTAGGGCATGGTTGATTTTTTTTAATTTACGATTTTGCTCTGTTAGTTGGGCTATTTGTTCAACTAATGAGTCTTCATTACAGGTGTCATTCATTAACGCTATCCTCTTTGAACTCATTTCCTGCAATAAAAACCCCTGCAAAAGTTTGGTTTAAGTGAATGCCATTAATATGTTCACCATAACTGTTAAAGCCTGCAATGTTATATTTGGCATACAAGGATTTTGCTTGTTCACGTAATTCTTTTTGTTCAATTTCAATACGACGTAAAAAACAGTCGCAAGCAAGTACTAGTTCAGGTTTTCCAAAGCGTTGTGTAATATTTTCTAGTTTCGTATTTAATGAATTAAAAATATCATCCATATCAACGGCAGTGAGCACAATACCTACATCAATAGCACAATAAAAAGTTAAACTTAAATCGTCTACATTGACCTTTTGGATAGAACGAATGTAGTATTGCCCGCCAACTTTTACCGCCAAGGGGTGTAGTGAAAAAACTTCGGGTGTTAAGTCGTTTATATCTATATTGAGTAATTTAGCGTATTCAATTGCCGCGGGCATGGCATTGAGTTCGTATACCGTTCTGTTGTCAATACTTGCTTCAGTGACGACTAATTTTTCGGTAGGGCATTTGATATGGTTACAATTAAATACTTCAAATGGGCATTTAGTATTGATTAAAATGACAATAGCAGCCTGTTGATGAAATTTATTTTGATAAAAAACGTGGGTGTTGGCTAAATTAACATCATCACCAGCTGAGCCACCAAAATGTGGAATACCACCGGTAGCAGAATTTAATGCTTGTAAGAACTGCTCTTCTTTTGTTGATAATCCATCGATCAATGTCAGTAGAAAACTATTCTCTTTTATTGGTGCAAACTCTTTTAAACGGCACTTTTCAGTGAGTTCATTAATAGTGTTTTGTGCATCAACAATATCAAAGTTGGCCATAGACTCTATCTGCTTAGCATTGATAGTAAAATATTTTGAAGAAAAACCGATAGCTACAATAGATTTTTGTTCGCAGCCATCACGGGTAAATTCACCTGCCGTGGTACAGCCGACAACATCAATATTTTTAAAGTATTTTGTCATTGCTGCCGCTAACTCGTCTAACTGATAGACAGCAGAGCAGTAAAAAAGTACAAAATCTATATCAGGGTGATTTAATTGTTGCTGTAGTTCTTTACTGGCTTTTAAGGCATCAATTGATTTACTAACCGCAACTATTGTTTTTATATTTGTCATGAATCGGCCTAATAGGGTTAAATTTTTACATGCCTACGCAAATTAATCAGAAAAATTTACTATTGACAAGGAAAGTCATTTTAATGGTCTTTTAGCATGAAAGTCTACTGTAAAAAACAATGGGATTTAGCAGCACACGTCGAAGTGGATCGGGTATATACCCACGCCACTTGAAAAGACATGATTTAGCTGGAATTAACCAACTTAGCGCTATATTAGGGAATTTAGACCAAGCGTTAAATCTCCCTCTGACAAATTTTAATGGTGTTCGAATAGTGTTTAGTCATCACTATTGCCATAAATCACGTATTGAATAGTTGTTAGCTAACTTTTTTAATTTTAATCGGTCGATCACTGTATTTATTGACAACACATAATTTAGGGTTTTCAATAGTAACCAAGCACTCTAAACATTGTATACATTCACCATAATCAATTGAACCATCTTGGTTGATAGCGTCTATATCACATTTTTTGTTACGACATAATTGACAAGGACTTCCACATTCTTTTCGTCTTGTTAACCATTTTAGTAGGGGGAAACGACCAATAATGGCTAATCCTGCACCTAAAGGGCAAAGGTAACGACAATAGAATTTGTGAATTTTTAAACTTAATACTAATAAAAGAACAGAATAAAGAACAAAAGGCCAATAGCGAACAAAATTTAACGTGATACTCGTTTTAAAAGGCTCAACTTCAGCAAGTTTTTCGGCTAAAGAAAGAGAATAAAATGAGGTACCAACCAAGATAAATAAAATAATGTATTTAATTTTTTGTGCTTGTTTATGATGCTTTGGAGATATTTTTATTTGTCTGATACTGAGTTTTTTTGCTAACAATCCCATCATTTCTTGAAGGGCACCAAAAGGGCATAGCCAACCGCAAAATAGACCTCGTCCGAAAATAAATAAACTAATGAATACAAATACCCACAGAATGAAAATAACGGGGTCTAATAAAAACACTTCTAGCCTAAATCCATTAGCTAACGACAATAATATCGTATAAATATTCACAACAGAGAGTTGACCTTGGGTGTAGTAACCGATGTAAAATATAGTAAATATAAGCATAGTAAAACGTATTCTATGGGTAGCATTTACATGGCTAGCAAGTTGCTTTTGTTTCAAAAAAAGTAAGGATAAAATAATTAGGTATAGTGATAGTACTGCTATTTCAACAGTACGGCTAAGCCATATTCTTACCCATAAAGGTTGTTTCTTTTCTATTACCACTTCGGGTGTGTAAAATAATTTTTCAGGTAACACCTGATCTGTGGTGAATTGATATTGTTTTGTACTCAAGAATGACTGACTATAGTTGACAGCGAGTGATATTTCAAAAGGTCGACTTATTTCAAACCCTGATTGAGATTTTATTCTGAATATATTTTGTTGGTCAATGTCTGGCATTTCTACATTGAACGAAGGATCATAGTAGCTATAAAAATCAATATCACGAATGTCTACTGGAAACTCGCCTTGAACAATACTTAAACGTGCGGGTACTGTTTGTGGAATGAAATTTTCACTGACATAAGCGTAGGTACCACGATTAAACACCATTAAGGCATGTTCACCGGGTTTTAGGCTCTCTAGTAATCGTTGATACTCAGCTTCTCCTAAGAGGTTTTTACCAATAATAGGAATGTTAACAAAGGCGAAATATAATTCAACAAAGTTACTACCCTCACGCCCTTGCGATAATTCACCAATCACACTGACTAATTCATTTGAGACGTCTGCAGCAAAGTTTATACTTTGCTTCGTACTTATTTTCCAATGGGATATATGGCCTTGTTCTTCTAGCTGTTTAAAACTGAGTTTTTGGAAAAAATCGGTGTCAATTTTTACCGTTGCAGCAGCGGCAAAGCCTTCTAGCTTAGCCCTGGCGACTTGTAAGGCAGAAGCAATAATTGTGTCGTTAATCACCATTACTGAGACAGTCGCCCTTGTTACGCCATCAAAGTTAGTCATCCCTGGAGTACTGTCGTCCTGAGCATTAATAATATAGCGCTCTTTTATAGAATGCCCTTTATATTGGTTGATAAAGTCAAACATAGGCTGTTCGCCAAGCCCATGTAAAAAAATAGGCTCATGATGATTGAGTACGTTAAAACCTGCGAATACGCCATTGATATCAATACCAATTAATATATTAATTGTTTGACCAGAAAAACCAATAAAATCAGTGAAATCATCAGATTTAAAAACATAACCTAGTAATTGGCTAAGCTGGTATACGGGGGTTGTTGCTAAGTCGGTGTCAGTTTGTCCAATACGTGTAGCACTAGGAAATATCGCCGCTATCTCTGAAGGAATAGCCGTTACATCACTATTTTTAAAAGAGTTAGAATTTTCAAAAGCAAAGGTGGGTTTTAGAGAAATACAAAAGAATAATAACAGAAAATAAAAATGGAGCCGTAATAAAGTAACCATGTGCATATTAGACTCCTAATAGTTAAATAGCCCTTCAAGGGAAAGTGAAGGGCTATTTAAGTCATTAACTATTTAAAAGAAACCTAATGGGCTAGTGCTATAGCTCACTAATAGGTTTTTAGTCTGTTGGTAATGGTCAAGCATCATTTTATGCGTTTCACGACCAATGCCTGATTTTTTATAACCACCAAATGCAGCATGAGCAGGGTATAAATGGTAACAGTTAGTCCAAACACGACCCGATTCAATACCACGACCCATACGGTGAGCAAGGTTAGCATCACGTGTCCAAACACCGGCACCTAAACCAAAGGCAGTATCGTTAGCTATTTCCAGTGCTTCTTCGGCATCTTTAAAGGTAGTCACAGAGATAACAGGACCAAAAATTTCTTCTTGGAAAACTCGCATTGAGTTATTACCTTTCAAAATAGTAGGTTGTATGTAGTAACCCGTTCCTAGTGGACCGTCTAATTCTTCAGCGCTACCACCAGAAAGTACTGTTGCACCTTCATTTTTGCCTATTTGTAGATAACCTTGAATTTTATCAAATTGTTCTTTAGACGCTTGTGCGCCAACCATAGTGTTAACATCAAGTGGATTACCTCGGACGATGTTTTTGGTTTTTTCAAGTACCTTTTCCATGAACTCTTCAAAAATATCTTCTTGAACTAGTGCACGAGAAGGACATGTACATACTTCACCTTGGTTAAAGAAACCTAATGCGAAACCTTCAGCACATTTGTCTATGTAGTCATCTTCTTGATTCATGATATCACTAAAGAAAATGTTTGGTGATTTACCGCCAAGTTCTACAGTAGATGGAATTAAGTTTTCTGCAGCACATTTCAAAATGTGTTGGCCAACAGGTGTTGAACCAGTGAAAGCAATTTTGCCAATACGTGTACTAGTGGCTAGTGCTTCACCTGCTTCTTTACCATAACCATTTACAATGTTCAAAACACCAGCAGGTAATAAGTCAGCAATTAACTCCATAAATATAAGAATACTTGCAGGTGTTTGCTCAGCAGGCTTAAGAATAATACAGTTACCAGCGGCAAGTGCCGGGGCTAATTTCCATGCTGCCATTAGCATAGGAAAGTTCCACGGAATTATTTGACCAACAACACCAATAGGCTCATGGAAGTGATAAGCAACTGTATCGTCATCTATTTGTGAAAGGGTACCTTCTTGCGCACGGATACAACCAGCATAATAGCGGAAATGATCAACCGTTAACGGGATGTCAGCATTAAGAGTTTCACGTACTGGTTTACCATTATCCCATGTTTCAGCGACAGCTATTAATTCAAGATTAGCTTCAATACGGTCGGCAATTTTTAATAATATGTTTGAGCGTTCTTGCACTGAGGTTTTTCCCCAGGCCACTTTTGCTGCATGAGCAGCATCAAGTGCTAATTCAATATCTTCAGCACTTGAACGTGGAATTTCACAAATTACTTCACCTGTTACGGGTGTCGTGTTGGTAAAATAATTTCCTTTGACCGGAGCAACCCATTGACCGCCGATAAAATTTTCATATCTTGATTTAAATGTAACAACAGAATTTGCACTTCCTGGATTTGCGTAGATCATAATTCACCTCATTTGTATGTTAAACCCGCCAGGATATTATCCTTTTAACCGAGTTTATATTATTATCGCGTCATTAGTTAAACAGTAATTGTCTATGGGTATAATAGGGTCTTATGAGCAAGGTAAACCATGCTCCCTTGGCATAAAAAAACTCATACTTTAGGATGGGGGCTATTGGCTAGGATTTGCAGGTAGTTAGCTATATGAGTGGAGGTTATGTTTATTACTTGGCTATTATTAACTTGGTACGTTTGGCAATATTTAATTTTAGCAAGTGCTAAGCTCGTATTAATAAAGCTATTATCTTGACTTAATCTCAATAAACAAAGGTTAACTTCTTTTAATCGAGTGTCGGAGTTAACATCAAAAGCACTATATATAGCGAGATAAGCAGAATTTTCAATGGTTAATGCTTGAGTTGCGTAGCAAAGACCTTGATAACGAGGAGCTAAAAACATTGGATATGCACTAATAATATAGCTCGTAATATTCGCTATTTCTTGTTCAGTATCCCCTATATTTACTAGCCATAACGCATTATGTTGATCACATGCGCAGGCCTGATTTCTTTGATGATTTAACTCATTACTAGTTAATGACTTTTTGGCTTGCTGGTATAGCGTAGTGAACAAATGGGGTAGTGACGGTTTACTTGCAGATTTTTTTATACCTCTATCGTTTTTCGCGTCTTTTATAAGCCTATTCGATAAGGTAATTAAAGGAGATATTAAGTGACTTGGGGATAAATTTTCTGTATCAATTACTAATGGTTTGTTAGCGCTCTCAATTTCTGTGTAATCATACATTTTTTGATAGTCAGGGTCATTCAGCAATAAATGATAGAGTGTCATAAGCTTGTTGATTGCTTGGGGATACTTTTTTTTATGCTCGTTACTGTCATAAACTTGTGATTTTTTTATGTGTTTATCTACATCTACTTTTATCTGTTGAGATTGATTAGTTTGTTTTGGTAATAAGGTAAGTAAGTTTGCTATTTGTTTTATATCAGCGTTCGAGGTAAGCAAGGTTATATTATTTTCGTGGTAAAAACGTTGATGAAAAGTGATTAAGTCGTTAAGTGATAATTTACCAATAGACGTACTGATGCCACCATAGCAAAAACTCTTTTTGTCTTTTTCTTCCGTACTTTTTTGTTCCGCTTGCTCTATGCCAATCAATTCATGATAAATAACACCTTTATCATGGCCATCATGAATTTCACACCGTAAATCCTCAGCATCGAAAATCGGATTAAATAAGCCATTAAGTAAGTATCTAATAACCAAAATAAAGGTATGGTAGCACTGACTGTGGCAATGAAAATAAGTCGTGTCAGCAAACGTTGAGGCATTAATTTTTGCATCTGTTAGTGAGGTGAGTTGAAATAAGGTTTCTGGTTTTGGAAACGCAGCACTACGACGAAAAACCATATGTTCAACGCCATGAGCAACACCACTATTATCAAATATGGGGGTATTAACGACAAAAAGTGCGCTAAAACCCTCACTATTGACAATATTTATATGTTTCAAACCATTTTTGTGGCGATAAATATCTTTTGTCAATAGTGAAGGCAATATCATACTTTTATACGTGCAATGTTTAACTTGGCATTTTTAGCATGCTTCATTGCTTTCTCGTTCACACGCATGACGATTTCTTTTGTTGGATTAGTTGCACTTGCAATGGCTTGTTGAACTAAATGGTGATCTTCTGATTTACTACAGACGGGATCTGTTTTATGCATGTCGCCAGTCATCATAAAGGCCTGACAACGACAACCGCCAAAGTCTTTTTCTTTTTCATCACAACCTTTACACGGTTGTGGCATCCAATCATCACCGCGAAAGTAATCAAAAGAAAAATCTTTCTGCCATATATCAGCAATTGATTTATCTTTCACGTTTGGAAAAGTCAATGGTAGCATTTTTGCACTGTGGCAAGGCAAAGCTGAGCCATCTGGCGTGACAGTTAAAAAGGTCGATCCCCAGCCATTCATACACGCTTTTGGACGAGTTTCAAAATAATCAGGCGTTACAAAAATAAAATGTGGCCCTTTGCCTTGTTGTTCATCTCTAAATTCATTAACAATTCGTTCTGCTTCAACTAGCTGCTCTCGCGACGGTAATAAATGATCACGGTTTTTATACGCCCAACCATAATATTGTGCGGTTGCTAACTCAACATAATCAGCTTCAAGCTCACAGCTCAGTCGCATAATATCCGCTATTTGATCGAGATTTTGTTTGGATAAAACAAAGTTAAGCACCATCGGATAACCTTGGGCTTTAACCGATTTTGCCATGTTGAATTTTTGTTGGTAGGCATTACCACGACCTGCGATGGCATCATTTAATTCAGGATCAGCGCCTTGAAAACTTATTTGAATATGATCTAAACCTGCTTCTTTCAATTTAGCGATACGTTTTTCGGTTAAACCGATACCAGAGGTAATTAAATTGGTATAAAAACCTAATCCTCTAGAATGCTTAACCAGTTCTTCTAAATCTTTGCGTAATAAAGGTTCACCACCAGAAAAACCCAGTTGTACCGCACCCATGTCTCTTGCTTCGCTAAATACCTCACACCATTGCTGTGTGGTCAACTCGTTTTTTGTTTCGGTTAATTGCGTAGGGTTTGAGCAATAAGGACAATGTAATGGACAATCATAAGTTAATTCCGCGAGTAGCCAAAGTGGTGGACCAACGATGGCGCTGGAGTCTTGCTTTGATATGTCGGTTACGTGTTGATTAGTCATGATAAAGCCACTTCTTTTCAATTGCTGTGGTGATAAATTCATTTACATCAGGCGCTAAATTACCAGCATCTGGGAATTTACTTTGTAGTGAGTCAGTAATTTGCTCTACGTTTTTATTGCCATCAATAAGCTGCATAATTTCGCCAGCACCGCCATTGAGTTTAACCATGCCTTCTGGAAATAATAGTACAAAGCAGTCTTGTGCTTTTTCCCACTGAAAGCGGAACATCGGGTTAAGTAATGGTGTCATTGTTGGGCTTATTGTTGACGCTGCTGTTGGTGTGCTCACTTAAATAGTCCTTTGTGGTAAATAGGGTTATTAATTGCGTCTTGGCCGAGTATAGCTTGATAAGGGGCTCTACCTTGTTGATAGGCCAATGTCATTGAGTCTAACATGCTCCAAAGAATATCCAGTTTAAATTGCAAAAGATTTAAGGCTTCTTCTTGGGCTTCACGGCTAGTAAAATGATCTAAGGTTATTTGCAAACCATGCTCTACATCACGACGGGCTTGCGATAAACGCTGTTGAAAATATCCTAATCCTTCCGATTTGATCCACGGGTAATTTTGTGGCCAGCTACTAAGACGGCTTTGATGTATTTCAGGTGCAAACATTTCTGTTAATGATGAGCAGGCTGCTTGTTGCCAATTAGCTCTGCGAGCAAAGTTAACGTAAGCATCTACGGCAAAACGGACACCAGGGAGAACAAATTTTTCATCTAATAAGTCTTGTCTGTCTAAGCCAACCGCTTCACCTAAACGTAGCCAAGCTTCAATACCGCCTAATGTTTTTTCACCGACACAGCCATCGTGATCTAGAATACGTTGAACCCATAATCGCCTTGTTTCTATGTCGCGGCAATTCGCCATAATGGCCGCATCTTTAATTGGTATATTTACTTGATAATAAAAACGATTAGCAACCCAACCTCTGATTTCTTCTTTGCTACATTCACCTTTATGCATCGCAATATGGAAAGGGTGGTGAATATGGTATAGCTGACCTTTGTCTTTAAGTTTCTGTTCAAACTGCTCTCTGGTCCAAGCTTGCATAAAATGCATCCTATAAGTGAGATTAAATGGTTATTTCCATGCCATCAGTGGCTATTTCTACACCATTGTCTAAAACAAATTGATGCTGAGGAGATTCTTCATTTAAAATGGGATTAGTGTTATTAATATGTATAAGAATTTTTCTATCTATTGTAAATTTGTTCAATAGCGCGACCGTACCATAGTCGCCATTGACCGGCATATGACCCATCTCTGAGCCTAATTTAGTCCCAACACCTTGAGCAATCATTTCATCGTCTAGCCATAAGGTACCGTCAATAAGTACGCAACTTGCTTTGGACAAAATATGCTCAACTTCTGGCGTACTTTCAACAATGCCTGGTAAATAAAATAAATACTTACCGGTACTTTTATCAATGATTTTTAACCCGATATTATTCCCTGCCACTACTTTATCGCGATAGCGTGAATAAGGGGGAGCATTTGATTCAATAATAACAGGAACAAATTCTATTCCGTCAACACCATCAACACCAAATGGCGGTTTTTGTTCAGTATCAATTTTGGTAAAGTTGAGTCCACCATGCCAATGTTCAAGCAAATTAAATAATGGGTAAGCGGTTGATAAATCTTCATAGACAACATCACTGCAATACACATCAAGTGGAAGCCCTTCACGAAGGGTCAATAGCCCGGTGGTATGATCTATTTGGCTGTCAGTTAAAATTGCTGCACGAATATTAGTGCCGCGACACCCTTGTTCAGGCCAAAGTTGTGGAGAGTTATTGATTTGTTCACGAATATCGGGAGATGCGTTGATCAATACCCAATCTTTTCCATTAGGGCTGACGGCAATGGATGACTGAGTGCGTGCTGTGGCTTTTATTGTACCGTCACGTAAGCCTTTACAATTTGCGCAGTGACAATTCCATTGAGGAAATCCGCCACCTGCAGCTGAGCCTAGAACTAAAATTTTCATATGGTGCCTCGAAATCAGGATATGTGCCTCAAAATCAAGACAAAGGGGAAGTAAGAAATTAACGAGTGACAACTAATACCAATTAAATAAAATCATGGATTAATGGAATAAATTTTAATAGGAATAAATGTTCAAAAACAAGTCACTTGATAGTGCAATAGCTAGCTATTGGGATTTAAAGCTACAATGATATTGGCGATTTAGACTATTTAGAAAGATCACTTAGTTAGTTTTATGGGTATAATTACCTCAGCATGTTAGGCATTGATTATAACTGAGGTAATTTATGCTTATTAATTTATTTTTAATGATAAAAAAATTAACGATTACTGATGTATAGAGTTACTTCAAAGCCTAAACGCATTTCTTCGAAGTTTGGTTTAATCCACATAATATATTCCTCGCTGGTTAATAATAATGATTTACTGTATTGCTTACCTTCTACTAAGCACCCTTTTACTATATTTAATTTTCATTTAATAAAACATCCTACTTTAGATGGAAAAACATGGGGCGCAGGCATGAATAAATTATAATCGATTGGGAATGTACTTTTTAAGTACGCTCTGTGCTCTTAGACTTCGCAGCTGAGAGGTTTTATGATCATCTAAAAATAAGTAATCAAGTTTAATAATACTGATACCAATTTAATTAAGTATGAAGTAAAGCATATTTTTTCATATACATACTTCTAATGTAGAGGACTTTGGTTTTTTTTTCAATAACGTTTTGGGAAACTGTATTACTTGATCACTGCACCAACCACTTTTGTGTGAATCACAAGAAGAGAAATGCCAGCAATGATTACTTTTTATTGTACAGTGGGCAAAGGTTAGGGCTAATGCTGTCTTAATCCACTTGTTGAAAGGTGTCCTGGTGCTCAATACATGCCTACAGCACTTAAATTACGAGAAGAGTTAGATAAATTACTCGAGCTCGAATTTGAAAACCGACATCCCTTTGATAAATAGAAAAGAACTATTTATCAAAGGTCAATGGTTGCAATAAGAAATGAACATTCCGCAGGAACGTTATGCCGAATTGCTCAGGGATAGCCAATCTTTAAGAGGAACCCCTTTTTATTCGGTCTATCATGGATATATAGCATCAATAGGTGCCATTTTTCTCCACAGGAAAAACAAACTTACCTGTCATTAACATAGCGCATTATAGTAATTGGCGTAGAAATCAACTTAACTATAATAAGCTTCAACAGTTCCTTTTAACGTAATCAGAAGTGGTTGCCCCCGACGGTCTAATGCCTTAGGAGAAGCGATTTTTACCCAACCTTCACTGATACAATATTCCTCAACATCGTTACGCTCTTTGCCGTTTAGTCGAATGCCAATGTTGTGTTCGAAAATTTCTGCTAGATGATAAGGGCTACGGGAATTACCCGAAAGACGGTTTGGTATAGCGGGTAGCGATGTAGTGTCGTTCATATTGGTCACCTGATGTAAATAAAAGTACGTTATTGTAGACAATATAAATCTAGTGCGTAAGCGTTGCAGTAGAATTTATGAGTGTTATTTAATGACTTGATGTTTGCAAAAAATTGATAGATAGTTCTTGATATTTCCTCGTCATCTAAAGGTTGATATAGCTTCATACTTTCCAAATAAATGGTTAGGTGAATAATCACCGAACTATTGAGCTAGAAAGTAAATACCAGATATCAAACCGAAATACATCATTAAAGAAAATACACTACCAATAATATTTAAACTAATCGAGACGCCAAAAAACTGAAAGCTTAAGGCTGAATAGAGAGCTTTAGGTCGTGATTGAAATGAATTAAAAAATTTAAAATCGATTAACTTTGTCGCTAATATTTTATTACGGTTAATCTCCTTATCAATTGTTTTGTCATAAACAAAAGCAACTAAATAAAACAAGATTAAAAAAATAAAAATAGGATGCATAACTAAATTACCTGATTGGAATGCCGGACTATGTGGCTAAAAATTGTTGGCTAAAATCACACACTAAAGTAATAAAAATCAAAGCGAAATGTAGTAAATGGTACGTGTTTTTTTATTTTCTTATAGGCGCTAATCGACTAACTCAATATTTAAAGAATCTAACAAGCTTAATGCGTCTAAACGTGAAAATTTTGCTTTCGATATTTTATTTTCCAAAATATTGATAGCAAAATTGTATGATTCAGTAAAATCTACATTTTGTAAATTTGTTTTCATGAATAAACTATTTGTAAAATCAGAATTAAGCATTGATGAATTTGAGAAATCACCTTCTCTGAAGTCTACTTCATGTAGTTTACACCCATCTAATGTTAATTCATTCAACGTCAAGCTAAAAAACGAAGAATCGTTAAGGATGCATCGACTAAACTTAAGTTCTGAATCAATGTAATAAGTAGGCCAGTATGCTCTTGTCCAGTCAATACCGACTAATTTACAATCTACAAATTCCACTTCAAAAAAACGTGAGTTTGGGATTTTAATTAAGCTCAGATTACACCTAGTAAAAGAGCAATTTAAAAATTTACATCCTTCAAAAATAGCGGATAAGAAGTCACAGTCATTGAATTCACAATCTTCAAACTCTGAGTCAATAATTTCCAAAGATTGAACTACTTGTTTATTGAAAGAGCCTTCAAAATATTGCTCACCACTTTCTATTTTTGTCACTAAAACCTCTGCGCACCTAATGATCCTGTATAATAACTTATTTTATAAAATCAGTGAAACTAAAAATAGTTTGTATTAGAGACATTTTAGTTAACATAGCGTAGCAAAATTGTCAGTTGCCTTTACTAAAGCATTAATTATTTTGGGTTCATTAGCGACATGTCCTGCCATTTCAATGATTGATAATTCAGCTTCAGGCCAGTGCTGTTTTAATTGCCATGCTTGTGCAAGAGGACACACCATGTCATAGCGTCCATGAATTATTTTTGTTGGTATGTGTCGAATAGTATCGATAAGTTCAAGTAAAGGCTCTTGGGTAATAAAACATTGATTCATTGAATAATACAGTTGAATAATTGAGGGGACTTTATCGTATTCATTTTTGGAACCATCGATTGAGTGTTCTTCAACACTTAATGTCTCTTGCCAATAGACAAGACTCGCTTCCCAGTGTTGTAATTTATTAAAAATATCATCTGATACCTTAATGTCATTACTGGTGAGCTGCTGATAGATGGCAGATAAGGGCTGAGATTGTTTGAGTAGCGGTAAGTTTTTAATTAAGTTATTCCACGCCTCAGGAAAAAATTTATTCGCGCCATTTTCGCTATAAACCCAATCAATATCTTGTGGTCGAGCAAGAAAAATGCCTCGTAATATTAAGCCTGAGACCTGCTCAGTAAAGTGGTGCGCATAATATAAACCTAGTGTAGCTCCCCAAGAACCACCAAAAACTAACCATTTTTTAATGCCAATATGTTGGCGTATGAACTCTATATCTTGAATTATATGTGCTGTTGTATTTTGTGTTAAAGCGCCATAAGGGCGAGATCGTCCACAACCTCGTTGATCAAACAATATAATATGATAGAGCTTTGGGTTAAAAAAGCATCGATGTGATGGGCGACACCCAGATCCCGGTCCCCCATGTAAAAATACCACAGGGATACCTAAAGGGTTTCCACATTGCTCTATATAAATGTGATGTTCTACCGTTAATTCATCATCCATCAGTGCGCCAGATAGCGCCTCATTAGTGACGTTTAGGTGATAATGTTTAAAAGGCTCAATGGCAGGGTAGAGTGATAACATTTATTGATACCTATGAGTTAACATTTATCTTTTTTGACTAAATTTAGGACTAAAACTAATCAGTGCTAAAATGGCGGTTATTAGAGTGGCGCTTAATACTATGCTAAAAGCCGTTAAGTTGAATTGTCCAAAGAGTGCAAATCGCAATAACTCAACACAATAGGTAAAGGGATTGTACTGACAAAGCCAATAGATCCAAATACTGGCTTCTTGCATTTTCCACAAGGGATATAAAGCACTTGAAAGAAAGAACATGGGGAAAATAACAAAGTTCATTACCCCTGCAAAATTTTCTAATTGTTTGATCAAACTCGATAACAGTAAACCTAAAGCACCTAAGAAAAAAGCAATAAGAAAAACGGCGGGTACTGCTGTTAAGTAACCCAACAGTGATATATCAACATCAACCAGTTGTGCACAAAGTAAAAAAACATACACTTGCATTAACGATAAAAAAGCAATGGCAATTAGTTTACAAGATAATAAGAAAGGCATGGGTAACGGGCTCATTAACAATACTTTCATACTGCCCATTTCTCGATCATATACCATGGAAAGTGAGCTTTGCATGCCATTAAATAGTACGATCATGCAACATAAACCGGGAATGATATATTCTTGGTAGGTAATATAAGTGCCATAAGGTTCCATGATAGAAACACCTAAGGCAGCCCTAAAGCCTGCAGCAAAAACAATTAGCCATAATAGGGGCCTAACCAAGGCACTAAATAAACGTGAACGTTGTTGAAAAAATCGTGACGTTTCACGTTTTACAATGCCAACGCAGCAATAAAAATAATTATTTAAGGTCATACTGCCTCCGCATTTTTGGTTAAAGCAAAGTACAGTTGGTAAATATCATCTACGTTATATTGTTCACACAATAAACTGCTTTGGTTGTGTGCTTGAATTTCACCTTTGTTGATAATAATCAGTTGATCGCTTTGCTCTACTTCGTCCATTAAATGGGTGGTCCACAAGACACAAATCCCAAGTTCGGTACACAGGTTACGTACATATGAAATAATTAATAAACGGCTCTCAACATCTAAACCAACGGTAGGTTCATCAAGTAATAACACTTTAGGTTGATGAATGAGTGCGCGGGCAATTTCTACACGCCGTCTATGGCCACCATTTAACGTTCTTACTTTATCGTGTAAACGTTCAGTTAAACTTAATTGAGATAAAATAAGTTCAATATTGATCAGTGCTTTTCTCGGGGCTATGCCATGTAAAGAAGCATAATAAAGCAGGTTTTGTTTTACTGATAAATCTAAATCTAAGGTACTTTGTTGAAAAACAACGCCCATTTGAGACATTATTTGTGATTTATTATGACTCAAATCCTTTTCGTTAATGTTAATGGTGCCATGAACCGTTTGTGTCAGCCCTGTTAATAATGAAAACAATGTACTTTTACCAGCACCATTTGGGCCTAATAACACGTTAAACCCTGTGGTTAACGATAGGTTTACTTTATTAAGCGCTGTTTTTTTTCCATAAGCGAAAGATAAATCGTTGATCACTATGCCCATACTATTACTCCTTCACTTATTATTTACTGTGTCTAATAGCGACACCCCAGGGGTAACGACCTACTTTTATTGATTTTGTTACTTTCATTTTATTGACATCAATAATAGAGACATCACCACTAATACCATTGGTCGTAAGCAGTTGGCTTTGATCCTGAGTTAATGCTAATTGCCAAACTCGGCGGCCAACTAATAAATATTTTTCAATCTCCATGGTTTTTCTGTTAATTACAGCCACATGGTTTGCTGGCCCCAAGGCAACAAAAGCATAATGGCCATTGAGGCTTAACTCTATTCCGACGGGTTGAACTCTATCTCGATGAATACCACGAATGTTAAACGTAAACTCTTTAATTATTTTTTTACTGGCAACGTCAATAACGACGACCGCACCACCAATTTCAGAGCTTACCCATAAAAGTTTATTATTTTGAGTAAACTGAGCCGATCTAGGCCTTGCACCGACTAACGTATTGGCAATTATTTTATTGGTTTTTGTGTCTATCCAATGCACCATATTGGTTGTTTCTGAAGTAACTACAACAAGCTTACCATCAGGGCTTACTGCTAGACCTTCCGGTTCAACCCCAACATCGATTTGAGTAATAACTTCGCTAGTGGCAATGTCTATTACCGTTAAAATAGCATCGTCTTCATTTGAGGTATAAATAATTCTACCGTTAGGATGAAGCGCAATTGTTTCAGGGTCTTCGCCTGATGGTAATTCACCCACTATCTCCTCGGTATCTAAATCGAGTATTTGAATACGGTCAGAGTCACTAGCGCATATATAAGCAAGTGATTGATCGTGATTAAAAATAATACCTCTTGGCCTTTGACCGACAGAAATCTCTTTAATCACTTTTTGTTGTTCAATATCTATCACCGAGATATTGTCGTCTTTCTCGTTGGTAACATAAGCCAACTCACTCGCTGTTACTAATAAACTCTGACTAATAAAAAATAAGCCAAGTAAAAATTTAATGTTCATAATATGCCTTTTAAAGGTAATGTTTTTAATGTGCTTATTTGAAAGTTCGTATAATAATTAATTGGCATCGCATTCAGACTCCTGTTGATCAAAACCTAACGTATCTAATTCAGTGATAGGATGCAAAATTCCTGCTTGAGGAGACTGAGATACTAAACCATGAGGTTGTACTAAGGCGATAGGCATTCTTAGCTGTCCGTTCCAAGTACGAAAACTAAGCTTGCGTCCTTTATAAGCCGCCAATTTAAAATCAGCTGATTTAATATAAGCGGTTAACTCTTTAACGGATGCCGAATTGGTTTTATGAACGGCTTGAGCAACAGATCGTACGGCAAGGTAGCCATTAAAGTCAATTTCATTCATATAGCGGGCCGTTAATTGAGTAAAGCGAGTTTGTAATTGTGCAGCTCCCCATTGCTCTATTACTTTGTGCCAAGATAAGGCTTCAAGTCCTGCAGAGCCAACAACAGGCCTAGGTAGATAAGTGTTAAACGGAATATACTCGGAAAAATCTTTAGTTTGGTCGGCAACATAGACAACATCATATTCTTTAGATGTTTGTGTGAAAAGGGGTATTTCTTGTTGGGCGCTTCGTCTGAGATCAGTATTAAAACTCCATGTTTTTTCTGACACTATTTTAAGACCATAGCGTTTAGCTGAGCGTTTAAATGATTTAGCTAAAGCAATATCAGCAGGTTTTTCGCCACGAATTAGCAATACGTTATTCAAACGTCGATAAAGCAGCCATTGAGCCAGAGCATCAGATTTCATCGCATGACTTGGCGCCGTATGCAGAATAGTACTTAGGCAGTGATTATGACGTAAGTTATTGGAAAACTCACTTATATTAAATAATAAAATGTTTTTATTTTTCGCCCAAAGATTGATTTTATTCAATACAGGGAGTGGGGCATCAAGGATGAAAATAGCTTTTCCAAGGCTGAATTCTTCTTTTAAACGCGTCAGTAAGTTTTGTGGCTTGGTAAACTCAAAGGGTGCCAGATTAAAATGTTGCTGTAAAAATTTTCCGGTGGTATTTGAGTCTTCGATTGCTAACCTTGCTCCTTGATAGCCACTATCACTTGGCATCTTTAAAATATTTGATAATGCCGGTGTATGCTGTTGATGAAGTTTTAGATAAATGATATCAATAGATAAAGGGGTTGAAAAAACACCAAAGCTAGATAATAGAGCAAAAAAGAAAAAGCTTATTAATGTTATATTTTTATGTGCAATTTGTATTAGCATGGAATTTCAATCTCAGCTAGAGAAGTCATAAAGTCTTATTATTTATCATGATATAGTAGTCATCAACTGAATTATAGGTAGTGTGTTAATTATGTTTTTATTGTTAACTGATTGTTTTTTAAGTATTTGTCTTGATTTTTTATGAGGAAGGCTGATTAAAATCATACTAAAGGATGAGGCTAACATATCTAAAGTATAATTCGGAAACAACAAACTATTCGTTAGACTAGTTTTCCTAAAATTTAAAAGTAGAAGCAAGAACCAAGAGATTTTAAAAATGACTAAGTTAAGTTTTAAGCATAAATGCTTTATAGCCTGCATATCTATCACTTCATATGGGGTATCAGGTCATGGATCGGTAACGCCACAATCAATAGATACATCTCAATTACCTCAATTAGGGGAAGAATGGCTTGAAAGAAATCCTTATCGTGAAGAAACCGGTGATGTTCGTAAGGCCATACTTAGTGTTGGTGCGTCAGCCTATAACCAAAATTGTGCTCGTTGTCATGGCCTAAGTGGTATTTCTGGTGGCATAGCACCTGATCTACGTATGCTAGCAACTGATTATGATGGTGATGAGTGGTATGGTTATCGCGTAGTAAATGGCGCGGTACGTAATGGCGCGGTGTATATGCCAAAAATGATCGAACATTTGACTCCAGAGGCACTTTGGGCGGTTAAAACTTGGTTAGAATCTGTTAGTATTGATGAAAAATAATTCCCGTTTACTTTTTCTTGCTTTAAGCTGTTGCTGGTTTCTTTGTACAACAGCTTTTTCGCGATCTTATGATGACATTATAGAAAATAATGAAATTGTTATTGCTGTCTATAGCGACTTTAAACCGTTTTCATATGTTGATAATGGTGAAGAGAAAGGGGTAGATGTTGATTTAGCACATGCCATCGCAAAAAAACTGGGTGTTAAACTTCGTTTACGTTGGATGACTGCCGATGAGAATTCTGATGATGATCTGCGCAACCATATCTGGAAAGGACACTTTCTGAATAGAACAGTTGCGGATTTGATGTTAAGAGTCCCATACGATAGAGATTATTCTTTATTACGAGATGACATAGGCGAGTTAGTCCATCAACATGTTCACATGTTTGCGCCTTTTCATACTGAGTCCTGGAAGGTTATCTTTAATAGTAAAAAAATTGACTCAGTAGAAACTATTGCTGTTTTTCAATATCATGATATTGGTGTTGAAGTCGATTCTATTCCTCAATTTTATCTCACTTCTGCTTTTCGGGGTAACATGAGAGATCACGCTAAACAATATCCATCAATTAGCGAAGCCATTAACGCAATGACCGAAAGTGAGGTGGATGCAGTAATGGGACTTACCAGTCAAATTAGTCATTATCAAGGTGAACTTTCTAAAATAAACTTCCCTCTAGCTAAAAATGCTTTCCCTATGATGGGACAGCAACAGTGGGACATCGGTATGGCCATAAAAATTGATTATCGACAGTTAGGATATGCGGTAGCTGATATCGTTGAAAACATGATAAAGACAGGCGAAATGGCGGCTGTTTTCGCTAAGTATAATGTTATCTATAAAATACCTGATTTATATAAAACCTCTGAATAAGTATTCATCCTAAATGATGAGTCAAATTCATACTGCTGTTCAGTAGTTAATGGTAGGGCAACATTTTATTATTAATTCAACCTGTAAGATCAAACTATATTTAGCAGGCTATCATAAGTGTAAAAAATAATAACATCAAAACCAAATATTGTAGATTTAATTACATGAGGGAAAAACAATGATTAAAACGAAAAAAACCAAAGTATTGTCATTATCGATGATGGTCTCATTAGCGCTAACAGGCATGGCAAATGCTAATGTAACCAACAAAGACATTGCGAATGACCAAATGACAACAGGTGATGTTGTTTCTTACGGCCTTGGCCTTAAAGGACAACGTTACAGTCCTTTAGAAAAAATCAATACAGATACAGTTACAGAAATGCGACCTGTTTGGTCTTTTTCACTCGGTGGTGAAAAACAACGTGGTCAAGAATCACAACCCATGATTAAAGATGGAGTTATGTACATTTCTGGCTCTTATTCGCGTGTTTTTGCTGTTGATGCAAGAACGGGTGATGAACTTTGGCAGTACGATGCACGCTTACCTGATGGTATAATGCCGTGTTGTGATGTGGTCAACCGTGGTGTTGCTTTATACGGTGATTTAGTTATTTTTGGTACCTTAGATGCGAAGCTAGTGGCACTTAATAAAGATACCGGTAAAGTTGTTTGGAAACAAACAGTAGAAGATTACAAAGCCGGTTATTCAATTACAGCTGCACCAATTATCGTTAAAGGAAAAGTTATCACGGGTGTTGCGGGTGGTGAGTTTGGTATTGTTGGTAAAGTAAGAGCTTATGATGCTAAAAATGGTAAAATAGCATGGGAACGTCCTACTGTTGAAGGCCATATGGGCTATATATGGAAAAACGGTAAGAAAATGGACAACGGTATCTCTGGCGGTAAAGCCGGACAAACCTGGCCTGGTGACTTATGGAAGTCAGGTGGTGCTGCTCCATGGAATGGTGGTACTTATGATGCTGATACAGATTTATTGTTTTTTGGTACGGGTAACCCTGCACCTTGGAACTCACATTTACGCCCAGGTGATAACTTTTTCTCATCATCTCGTTTAGCGATTGACCCTGATACAGGTAAAATTGCTTGGCATTTCCAAACCACACCACATGATGGTTGGGATTACGATGGTGTAAACGAATTAATTTCTTTTGACTATAAGCAAAATGGAAAAACGGTAAAAGCAGCAGCTACTGCTGACCGTAATGGTTTCTTCTATGTACTTAACCGTGAAAATGGTGATTTCATTCGAGGTTTCCCATTTGTAGATAAAATTTCTTGGGCTTCAGGTCTAGATAAGAATGGTCGTCCTATTTACATTGATAGTAACAGACCAGGTAACCCTGCTGATTCTAAAGATGGTAAAAAAGGTAGCCAAGTTAAAGCAACACCATCGTTCTTAGGTGGTAAAAACTGGATGCCAATGGCTTACAGTCAAGACACTGAATTATTCTATGTACCATCAAATGAATGGTCAATGGATATTTGGAATGAACCGACGGCATATAAAAAAGGCTCAGCTTATTTAGGTGCTGGTTTTACTATCAAAGCTAACAATGACGATTTCATCGGTGTGTTAAGAGCGATGGATCCTAAAACGGGTGAAGAAGTTTGGCGTTATAACAACTATGCACCGTTATGGAGTGGTGTGTTAGCGACTGCTGGTAATTTAGTATTTATAGGTAACCCTGAAGGCTACTTATTAGGTTTGAATGCTAAATCAGGCGATGTTGAATATAAATTCAATACTGGTTCAGGTATCGTTGGCTCTCCAATTACATGGGAAATGGATGGTGAACAATATATTTCAGTATTATCTGGCTGGGGTGGCGCTGTTCCTTTATGGGGTGGTGATGTAGCTAAACGTGTTAAAAACTTCAACCAAGGTGGTAGTATTTGGACGTTTAAATTACCTAAATAGACATTATTTAGTGTAGTTAAAATAGCTATAAAAAAGGTTGCCATATGGCAACCTTTTTTTGTTGTTTTATCTAAGGTACTTAGGGTAATTATTACTTAGATTACTTTGTAAATTGATCCTTACTAAAGCGGGTTAAACCTTGTTTACCTTTAGTCGGTTTTTTCCCGTAGCCTAATTGAGCTCTTTCTTGGCCTGGTGATGTCTTGTTGCCACCAGAGTTGTTTTTACCTTTACCGTTGTTTTTATAATGACGTTTTTCCGTTTCACCACGGGTTTCTTCTGGCACTAAACAACCCGCTTTATTACCGATAAGTTTTTTTGCTAGACCCATTTTTATCAAAGCTTCCCGTATAATCGGCCAGTTAGCTGGATCATGATAGCGCAAAATGGCTTTGTGTAAACGACGCTGAATGGTACCTTTAGGAACGGAAACGGTCTCACTGTTTTTATTTACATTACGCAGCGAGTCTATTTCGGTATGGTACAAAGTAGTAGCATTGGCTAATGGTGATGGATAAAAGTTTTGTACTTGATCTAGCTTAAAATCATTTTCTTTTAACCAAAGCGCTAGGTTGACCATATCCATATCGGTTGTGCCCGGGTGAGCAGAAATAAAGTACGGAATTAAATACTGTTTCTTTCCTGCTAACTTCGAATAATGCTCAAAGAGTTCTTTAAATTTGTTATAGCTGCCCATACCTGGCTTCATCATTTTATTCAATGGGCCTTCTTCAGTATGCTCAGGAGCGATTTTTAAATAGCCACCTACATGATGTGTGGCTAATTCTTTAACGTACTCAGGATGTTCTATGGCTAAGTCATATCGAACACCAGAGGCAATCAATACTTTTTTGATACCCTTTACATTACGTGCAGCTCGGTACAGCTCAATCGTGGGTGTATGGTCCGTATCTAAGTGACCACAAATGGTTGGCCATACACAGGAAGGTTTACGACACGTTGCTTCAGCTTTTTCGCTTTTACAGCGTAATTTGTACATGTTGGCAGTAGGGCCACCAAGATCTGAAATAACACCAGTAAAACCAGGAACTTTTGCTTTGATGTCTTCAATTTCATCAAGTATAGATTGCTGTGAACGGCTTTGTATTATTCTGCCCTCGTGTTCCGTTATACTACAAAATGTACAACCGCCAAAGCATCCCCTCATTATATTGATCGATGTTTTTATCATGTCATAAGCGGGTATTTTAGCTTTACCATAACTTGGATGTGGAACTCGAGCATAAGGTAATCCGAAAACACCATCCATTTCATCTTCAGCTAACGGCTTAGCGGGTGGGTTTAACCAAATAACACGGTCACCATGTTTTTGCATTAAGGGCATCGCTGATGTTGGGTTTACTTCTTGATGAAAAATACGAGAGGCATGAGCATATAACACTTTGTTATCTCTTACTTGTTCATACGTCGGTAAATTAATATAGGTGGTTTCCCAAGGCTTTAGTTTATCTTTCCAGCTTTTATTTTGATTCGCTTTGGCTTTACTTTCATACGTTAACATCTCAATCACTTGAGGTGTTTTGGTCACATCGGTATCGGCGTCAGTTTTTTTATCATCAGATGCGCTATCACACTTTTCAGTCATGTCTTGATAAGGACTTGGGATCGGATCTATTTTACCGGGCTTATCAATATTACGAGAATCTATACCTTTCCAACCGGGAAGCGCATGCTTTGCTAAAAAGGCACTTCCACGTACATCGGTAATAGTTTTTATATCATCACCACGGGCGATACGATGTGATATTTCAATTAACGGACGTTCAGCATTACCATAAATTAATAGATCAGCTTTGGCATCAAATAGCACCGAGCGGCGTACTTTATCTGACCAATAATCATAATGGGCAATACGTCTTAAGCTTGCTTCAATACCACCAATAATAACAGGCACACCTTTAAAGGCTTCTTTACAGCGTTGGGTATAAGCGGTTACCGCTCGATCTGGTCGTTTGCCACCTTCATCGTTTGGAGTATAAGCATCATCATGGCGCATGCGACGCTCTGCGGTATAACGATTAATCATTGAGTCCATATTACCAGCCGTTACACCAAAGTATAAATTTGGCTTACCTAATTCCATAAAAGCATCTTTTGAATGCCAATCAGGCTGGGCAATAATTCCAACGCGAAAACCTTGTGCTTCGAGCATACGGCCAATAACGGCCATACCAAAACTAGGGTGATCAACATATGCATCACCCGTGACTAATATAATGTCGCAGCTATCCCAGCCAAGTTGATCCATTTCTTTACGTGACATAGGTAAAAAAGGAGAAGTACCATAAGATTCTGCCCAGTATTTAGGGTATGAAAATAAGTTACGTTCTGTGGTATTGGTTAAGGATATCAAGCCGTCGAGTCTCTAATTTTTTAAAATGTAATTATCTATTATTATACCATAGAGTTTAAACAAGAAGAGTCTAATAGTGGGGTTTGGAGTGTTTTATTTTTTACATTTAAAAAGGTTAACGCTGATAAGTGTAATCTTTAAATAAAAGCATATATTGCTAAAATATTTTAGACTTGTTTCTATAATGACACTCAATATTAGCATCTTTCATTAATTGTAGTGCTTCCCCATCGATGTATAGCGAAAACCAACAAATTCACCATAGCTTTAATGTAAACCGTAATGAGTATTTAGATAAAATATCTAAATGGTTTATTACTTATATCTAAATAATTTACCATAGGCACTATATTATCTTGTTGAATTGCTTAATTATTGGTTAGTATGGGTAAATTTTTATTCTTTTATACTATGACAATTTAACTGGAGAACTTTATGCGTAGAGAAACCGCAGCCATTCATGCTGGCTATAGCCCGGAGCAAACGACTAAAGCTGTTGCTGTTCCTATTTATCAAACCACAAGCTATGCTTTTGACGATACTCAGCATGGCGCTGATTTATTTGATCTTAAAGTAGAAGGTAATATATATACGCGTATAGGTAACCCAACTCAAGCGGTATTAGAGCAGCGAGTGGCGGCACTTGAAGGAGGTATTGCTGGTTTAGCACTAGCATCAGGTATGGCAGCAATTACCGCAACGATTCAAACTATCGCTAAAGTAGGTGATAATATTGTTAGTATCAATAAATTATACGGTGGCACGTATAATCTATTTGCTCATACATTACCGCAACAAGGCATTGAAGTTAGATTTGCTGCCCATGATGACTTTGAAGCGTTAGAAAACTTGATTGATGAAAATACCAAAGCAGTGTTTTGTGAAACTATCGGTAATCCATCGGGTAATATTGCTGATATCGCTAAAATGGCTGAAATAGCCCATAAAAATGGTGTGCCATTAGTGGTTGATAATACCGTGGCAAGTCCAGCACTTTGTCGTCCATTTGAACACGGTGCAGATATTGTTGTTCATTCGTTAACTAAGTATATTGGTGGTCACGGTACTTCTGTTGGCGGCATTATTGTGGATTCGGGTAAATTCCCTTGGAGCGAACATAAAGAGCGTTTTGCCCAGCTAAATAACCCTGATCCTTCTTATCATGGCGTAAGTTATACCGAAACATTTGGCGCAGCAGCATTTATTGCTAGAGCACGCGTTGTACCGCTTCGAAATATGGGCGCTGCAATCTCTCCAATGAATGTGTTTTTGATTTTACAAGGTTTAGAAACATTACCACTTCGCATGGAACGTCATTGTTCTAACACTCAAAAAGTTGCTGAGTATTTAACGACGCATGAGAATATCTCTTGGGTTAATTATTCAGGTTTAGAAACATCCAGTGATCATCAATTAGCGAAAAAATATTTACCTGACGGTAGTAGTGGTATTTTAAGTTTTGGCATTAAAGGTGGCGAAAAAGCCGGTGCAAAATTTATTGATGCGCTTAATCTTGTGGTACGTTTGGTTAATATTGGTGACGCTAAGTCATTAGCTTGTCATCCTGCTTCAACAACTCATAGACAACTTGATGAGCAAGAATTAGCAAAAGCGGGTGTGAGTAAAGAAATGGTACGATTATCTATCGGTATTGAACATATTGACGACATCTTAGCCGATCTTATCCAAGCACTTGCGGCTAGTCAAGTATAGCCGTTAGCTAAAAGATAATCAGTTCACAGGCATAAAATTCGAGTGTCAAAATTTGAATTGTATGCCTGTTAACCGATTATCTGATTACACTATTGTCTAAGTGTTCTCATAATGGGAGCATGCGTTAAATGCGTGCTTCTAAATGGGTTGATATCTAAACCGCCTCGGCGAGTATAGCGGGCAAACACCGTAAGCTCTTCTAATTGACAATACTGCTGTAGATCACAATAAATACGCTCAACACATTGTTCATGAAATTCATTGTGCTGTCGAAACGATATTAAATATTTTAATAAAATAGCGTGATCGATAGCTTTACCTTTATAGTCAATAAAAATGCTGGCCCAATCGGGTTGATTGGTAATTAAACAATTTGATTTTAATAAATGACTAACCAGTTTTTCTGTTACGTTGTCGCTTGATGAGTTAGCTTGTACTTGACTAAGAAGCTCAGCCTGGAAGTGATAACTTTCAATCGTAACGTCTTCTTCATCAATACAAATAGTTTCTTGGTCAGTTAGTTTGATAGCCAACGCAGGGCATTGCTCAACGTTAAATAATGTCACCTCAGCTTGAGTTTGTGCGGTAGCTGATAAGTCTTTAACAAGGGCTTCTTCAACCTCATTGATACTTGAAAATTTACTTTGATTAAAGCTATTCAAATATAATTTAAATGATTTGGATTCAACTAAATTTGGACTAGTACAAGGGAAGCGAAACTCGGCTACAGCAACAATCGGCTTACCTTTATTGTTCAACCATGATAGTTCATAGCCATACCAAATATCTTCACCGACAAAAGGTAAATCGTTACTTTGTAGAGATAAGTCATCTCTATTTAAGCTTCGAGGTACCGCTTGTAATAAGTTTGGGTTATATTCACTGCAATACTCAGTGCTTTTACCAAGTGTTAAATTGTTTAATTCTTTTGAATGTTGGTAAGTTGCCATAAAATTTTTCTATCGTTTGCCATGCTATTACACAATAATATTACGATCATTTTAAAGGATCTTCGTCGCGATGACATCATCAAATAGAACAAATGAAAACTTAGTAAAAATACTTCAACAATTTACTGAGCAATATATTGCTCAGTATCAAAAAATTCATGCATGCTTACCCACAGTTGAGCAAGATGAAGAATGGCCTTCTCCTTGTGAGCAAAAAGCCACAGAGAATAGCTCTTTGCCCCGAGATGAAGTTTTTTGGCAGCCTAGTGCGATAGAGAAAAGTGAAGAGTTAAGTTTCGAGAACGTAGAGTCAGCGTTAGATTTTACCTTGCATAACGATATCAAAACATACTTTACCTTACTTTATAGTGAAAGCATCGATGCACATTGTGATGAAGGGGAGCTCTCATTGTTATTTGCTTGGAATAAAAATGACTTTGGGCGTTTACAAGAAAACCTCATCGGTCATATTTTAATGAAACGCAGATTAAAGCAAAAAGAGACTGTTTTTTTTGCAGTAACTGATGAAGAAGATATGATTATTTCAGTCGATAATGCCAGTGGTGAAGTTTGGGTTGAACGTGTAGGTTGTAAACCTCACAAACAGCTTAGTGATTCGTTAGCTCAGTTTATCAGCCAGCTAACACCAGTAATTAAATAGTGTAAATTAGTTTATGGCTGTTCAGTTGGTTGCTTAACATTCATTCTTTATTGTCATTTTGACTAACCTCCTTGTTAAATTTACTATATTTTGGCTAATATAACTACTTATATCGGATACAACAAGTTAGGATTGATATATATTCATTTAAAATCAATGCATTATTGTATTTGGTTTACTTTTTGCTTTATAACTTTTGTATTCTAATAATTTAAAAAAAATAGTTAAAAACTGGAGTTTAAAATGAAAAAATCACTACTTGTTTTATTGATAGCCTTACCATTAGCATTTACCTTGTCGGGCTGTGTTATTTCGGTGAATGATGGTGAAGTTGACCATTCACTGATGGGGGATAGTGAAGATAGAACGTACGAAAACCGTAAAAAAATAGCAAAAATTCAGCTTGGTTCTAGTTTTACCGATATGCAAGAAAAATTAGGAGTTGCTGATTTTTCTCAAACTTATACGCATAATGAACAAACGATACGTGTTTTATTTTACCGCACTCAACGTAAGCACAAAGATGGCTTAACGACGAAAGACGAGTGTACCTATTTAGAGTTTATTGGGGGTGAGTTAAGTCAAACAGGGAGTGGTGGCGAGTATAGTCAAATGACAAAAAAATAATTTAAGATACTTTTACTCTGCTTGCTTGACTAATAGATAATATTTAATTTAAATTAAATATTATCTATTTTAAATTAAGGATGAGTAAATGACTGCAACTAGGCATGGGTTATCAATTGGTATCGAGCGAGTAGATCAAAATTTCTTTTTATCTTTAAAAGCGATTGGTAAATTAACTCATCAAGACTATCAAGTGATCACACCGATGATTGACGCGGCTTTAATAGAAGTTGCATTACCTAAAATTAAAGCTATTGTCGATATTACCGAAATGCAAGGATGGGAGCTACGTGCTGCATGGGATGACTTTAAATTAGGTTTAAAGCACGGTAGCGAGTTTGAAAAAATTGCGCTTTATGGCAATAAAAATTGGCAAGATATTGCTGCTAATATAGGCTCATGGTTTGTTTCGGGTGAAATGCAATATTTTGACGATTATCAACAGGCACTTGCTTGGCTTAATGAAGAATGAACTAAATGATTACCTATTTAGTTAAAATTTCATTAGCGTTAAAACCCTTCAATAAGTTTACTTATTTATTAGCAATAATGCTTATTGCTAATATTGTATACCACTTAGTTTTTTCAGTTATCCCTAGCGAAGCTGAGTCTAATGAAATTAGGTTAAAATTTCTCGCCTTAGCTTGGATTGCATTAGTGAATTTAATGATACAGGTGTTTTCTCGATTTCCTGCTATTTCGCAAAGTAAAATTTCCTTTTCAGCTAGAATAAAAAATACCTTTTATAGAGGTTTATATTACTTATTCTCACTTGCCTTTATTGCTATATCGATTGCGGTAATTTTACTGTCTTTTAGAATGTTAAGGGTCTAAGCCGACTCACTTTCTATAAAACCATTTGAGAGGGTAACGTTAGTGTTGAACTGCGGGGATTTTTTTAGGCAATGGATTTCGTTATTCATTACGAGAATACTTTAATTATTTTATGTGATAATTCTATTACAGCGAATATAAACTCACTGTCAGTACTATAACCAAACCCACTTCTAATACCAGCTGAACCCTGTATTTTGAAGTGGACTGGGTATATATATATGCAGTCACTAATGTACTTGTTTATTACTTAGTTGCGACTTTCATTTTACTAACAAAACTTGTCAACTCAGTTAGCATTTTGTCATGATCAGATAAATTGTTTTCAATAATTTTTACTACCGCAGAGCCACTTATTGCACCACTTGCTCCGGCCGTGAACGCATCTTTAACTTGTTGCGGAGCTGAAATACCAAAGCCTAAAACAGGTGGTGCAGCATGGTATTGTGTTAATTGGCTAATTAAGTTCTCTGCAGGAGACGTTGCTTGAGTGCTTTCTTCAATAACATCAACCCCCGTAACCCCCGCACGGCTTAATACATAAGTATAACCGCGGCTATAAGATGAAACATCTCTCAAGGTTTCATCACTTGCATTAGGGGGGGCAATAAAAATAGGGGCTACGCCATACTTTAATGCCGCTTTTCTAAAGGGTAAACTTTCACGAATGGGCAAATCGGCAATTAAGACCGAATCAACACCGACTTGTGCCATATCTCGATAAAAATTATCAATGCCACGTGCAAAAACTAAGTTACCATATAACAGTAAACCGATGGGAATATGAGGTGCATACTCACGTACTTTAGCCAATATATCGATACAAATGTCAGTATTTATACCCGATTTTAGTGCACGAAGGGCCGCCCTTTGAATCGTTATACCGTCGGCGCTTGGATCTGAAAACGGAATACCTAACTCTAACGCATCGGCGCCCGCATCAATTAATACTTTGATAACGTCAAATGATTGTTCCGCATTCGGATCACCAATGATTACAAACGGGATAAAAGCATTTTCATTTTTTTTGGCCAACGCCGTAAACGTTTGTTGGTAACGATAGCCAACTTGCGTCGTTGATTGTGTATTTGTTTCTTGACCCATTACGCTTCTCCTCTGTGCTTAACGCCAGTAGCATTATCTTGTTCGTTTGGGTGTAAAATAGCATGTACATGGGCAAGATCTTTATCGCCTCGACCAGACAAATTTACTAAGTAAATAGTTTCTGTTGTCGCTGTTTCTGCCATTTTAAGCGCTTGAGCTAAGGCATGAGCAGATTCAAGTGCAGGTATAATTCCTTCAGTCATTGCAAGCTCTTGAAAAGCAGCTAAAGCTTCGTCATCATTAATGGCGACATATTGGGCTCTACCTGTCTCTTTTAAAAAGGCATGTTGAGGGCCAACTGCTGGGTAGTCTAGACCAGCAGAAATAGAGTAAGACTCTTGAATTTGACCATCCTTATCTTGCATTACGTACGTATAGTTTCCGTGAAGCATACCTTTAGTGCCAGCCACTAAGGTTGCGCCATGCTTATTAGTATCAATGCCTTTACCACCGGGCTCCACGCCAATTAATTTAACTTCTTCATGTTGGATAAAATCATTAAACATACCAATAGCATTTGAGCCACCACCCACACAGGCAATAACATAATCAGGCAAACGACCTTCTTCTTCAAAAAATTGTGCTTTAGCTTCTTCGCCAATCATTTTTTGAAATTCTCTAACAATAGTTGGAAAAGGATGAGGGCCAGCGGCAGTACCTAATAAATAATGTGCATTTTCATAATTAGCTGACCAATCACGTAATGCTTCATTGACAGCATCTTTTAAAGTGCCAGAGCCAGCGGTTACTGGAATCACTTCTGCTCCCATTAATTTCATACGAAACACGTTAGGTTGTTGACGCTCACAGTCAACTGCGCCCATATACACTTTACATTTTAATCCTAAGAGTGAACAAGCAATAGCTGTTGCAACGCCATGTTGACCTGCGCCTGTTTCAGCGATAACCTCAGTTTTTCCCATCCGTTTAGCAAGTAGCGCCTGGCCTAATACTTGGTTAGTTTTATGGGCACCACCGTGAAGTAAATCTTCACGTTTCAAATAAATTTTTGCGAGTGGATTTTTAACAATATTTCGACAACAGGTTAATGGTGTTGGACGACCCGCATATTTGGTCAGTAAATTATTAAATTCAGTTAAAAAGGCTTCATCAGTTTGTGATTCAATAAACGCTTGTTCTAATTGCTCTAATGCAGGCACTAATAATTCACCGACAAACATGCCGCCAAATTCACCAAAATAGGCAGGTAAGGTCTCTTTTACTGTGATATTGCTTATACCATCTAAAGTGTTCTTTGTTGCATTGCTCATTTTTAGTAATTCCTTATTTGCGCAAAAACTTGGGATAGTTTTTCGCTTGATTTTATACCTGGGCTACTTTCAACACCTGAGTTGAGATCGAGTCCAAATAAATCTAATTCGGTTAATTGCTTAAGGGCTAATTGGATATTTTCACTATTAAGGCCACCGGCTAAAAAGCACCGTGATAAATCTTGTTCACTTGTGGATAATACTTGCCAATCAAAGGGTTGACCTGAGCCTGGAGATTTTCCATCAAGTACATGGCGCGCCACTTGTTCACTTAAATCAGGGATATTAGCTAATACGGTTTTTGCTTGCCAAAGATCACAATGGTCACAGTTATTTTCAAGTAATAGGGTTTTAAGTGCTTTAACATAAACGTCATCTTCATTGCCATGTAATTGCACGGCCGTTAAGTTGAGGCTTTTAACTAAATCAACTATCTCAGTGGCTTGATGATTAACAAAAACGCCAACATAGTCTAAATTGGGTTGAGTTTTTATTATTTCTAGCGCTTGGGCTTTAGTTATCGCGCGAGGCGATTTTTCAGCAAAGATTAACCCACCAAAACAGGCGCCAGCTTCTGCTGCAGCTACAGCATATTCTGGTGCGGTTAAACCACACACTTTATTATTACCAAAAATAAGTTTACGACAGGCTAAATCAATATCATTATAACGGTTATTATCCATGGCCATTAATGAACTACCGACGAGAAATCCGTCAACCGCAGGTGCTAATTCTCGGACTTGTTCATTGCTGTAAATACCCGATTCAGAAATAATGATAGTCTCGTCAGGTAACGTTGGCGCAAGCTCAAATGTACGAGCAATATCGGTACTTAAATCACGTAAGTTACGGTTATTAATACCAACCATTTTAGCGTTTAATTTAATCGCTCTATCATGCTCATCAGGCGTAGAGATTTCAGTTAAAACGGCTAAGTTATATTGCTCAGCAACCTTTGCTAGCGCTAAATATTCCTCATCAGACAATATGCTTAGCATTAATAAGATAGCATCTGCGCCATAATAACGGGCTAAGTAAACTTGATAAGGTTCAACAAAAAAATCTTTGTTTAATACGGGGCAACTGACCGTATCAGTTACTAATTTAAGGTACTCAAAATTACCTTGAAAATATTTTTCATCAGTAAGCACTGAAATAGCTGCTGCGTATTTGTCATAGGTTTGGCAAATCGCTTTAACATCAAAGTCGGGGCGAATTAACCCTTTAGAAGGAGAGGCTTTTTTACACTCTAAAATAAAACCCGCTTCAGGTTTATCCTTAGTACGTCTAAGTGCTGCGTACATATCTTTTTTTGTCGGTGTTAGTTCATCAATAAAGCTTGCTAAGGGTTTTGTTTTTTTAAGCGCTTCAATTTCAATGCGTCTATTGGCGGTGATTTTTTCTAATATGTTTGTCATGTTACTTGTTTTCCTTCTCAGCGCTTTCTTCATTAGCATTTTTTTCATTAGAGAGTGACACAAGGAGTTCTAACGTTGCTAAGCCTTTACCACTTTTTAATACGTCACTGGCAAGTTGAGCCGCTGATTTTAAATCCTTTGCTTTATCATGTAAGTAAAGTAGTGCCGCACAATTAATAATAACAGCTGCATTATGGGCTTCTTGCCCGTTGCCAGATAAAATCGCTTTAATAATGTCAGCGTTCTGTTGTGGGCTGCCGCCTTTGATATCTTCTAGTGAGTAATTTTTTAAACCAAAATTTTGTGGTGAAAGTGTACGCTCAATTAATTGCTCGCCTTTAATCTCAATGACTTGTGTGTCGCCATGAAGGGCTATTTCATCCAAACCACTACCATAAACTACGAAAGCACGTTCAACACCGGTCAGTTGTAATGCTTCTGCCATGGGGATTAATAAATCCGGAGTATAAACACCCAGTAACATAATATTAGGGTAAGCAGGATTAGCTAATGGACCTAATATATTGAATAAGGTGCGAATGCCCATGGTTTTTCGTACTGCCGCCGCATGTTTAAAACCGCTGTGATAAGCTGGTGCATATAAAAAGCATAAGTTTGCTTTATCTAAACAGTTGCTAGCAGTAGCGGGTGACATGGTTAAGTTCACACCAAAAGCTTCTAGTAAGTCGGCAGAGCCAGACATACTTGAGACACTACGATTACCATGTTTTGCCATCTTTAAACCACATGCAGCAGCTAAAATAGCGGCTGTGGTTGAAATGTTGATCGTATTGGCGCCATCACCACCGGTTCCAACACAATCAGCAACGGTATTTTTTTGTGGTGGGAATTTTGTCGCTGCAGCTTTAATCGCGATAGCTGCGCCAGATATTTCTTCGGGTGTTTCACCTTTAATTTTTAATGCGGTAAGAACACTGGCCAATAAAATAGGATCGGTTTCGCCTTTGAGCATTTGTTCAAAAAACGCCTGAATGGTGTGTTGGTCTAGATCTTGTCCGTCAACTAAGGTTGATAATATATTTTGCATGTTATGCTCCTTGCGCTTTAGTATTTAAGCGTTCGCTTAACGCGAATAAATAATCGAAACTTTGCGCTAATAATGTCGCGCCAAAAGTTGTTAAAATAGATTCAGGATGAAATTGATACGCTAATATGGCATCGGCTTCACGAGAAATAGCCATAGGCATACCATTAAAATCAGCAATAACTGATAATGTTTTGGGTACGTTTTTTCCTACCAGAGAATGATAACGTGCCACGGGCAGTGGGTTTTGCATATTAGCAAACGCACCACTTCTACTGTGGTTAATTGCTGAAGCTTTACCGTGAACTATTTCATCAGCACGGCCAACGGAACCGCCATAATGTTCTATCAGTGCTTGATGACCTAAGCAAATACCTAGCATAGGGATTTTTCCTGCGCACAATTTGATTAACGCCATTAAACAACCCGCTTTGCTTGGTTCTCCTGGGCCGGGTGATAATACTAAGATGACATTTTCACCACTTTGTTTAGTGTGCTCAAGCATTTTACTGAAAATAAAATCGGCGTTTAAGGTATTACGATAAACGGTTGGATCAAACCCTAAACATTGAAATTCATCGACTAGATTATAAGTAAATGAGTCGAGATTATCGAGCATGAATAGCTTTGTTTTTTGTTCACTATTATTAATACTTTTAGTCATTAGCTTGCTCCTTGTGTTGGGTTTACTATTCGGCTTGCAACGTTGATAGCTACTTTGTTTGATAGCAGCACTGCATTAATGACTGCTTGCGCCTTTTGTTTGGTTTCATCCGCTTCACTTTGAGGAATAGAGTCATAGACAACGCCAGCGCCTGCTTGAATATGAGCAATATTATTTTTAACAAACGCAGAACGAATAACAATACAGGTATCCATTTCACCATCTCCAGTTAAGTAGCCGACTGCGCCGCCATAGCTGCCACGTCGTTTACCTTCGACTTCTCTAATAAGTGAAGTCGCTTTTATTTTTGGAGCGCCTGATAATGTCCCCATGTTCATACAAGCTTGATATGCGTGCAACGCATCCAATTCTTCAAGTAAAGTGCCGCATACTCGAGAAACTAAATGCATAACATGAGAATACCTATCTACTTTTAGTAAATCCGCGACATAGCGAGTACCCGCTTTACATACGCGTGCAACATCGTTTCGGGCCAAATCTACTAGCATGATATGTTCGGCTGACTCTTTTTTATCTTGTCTTAATTCCAACTCTATGCGTGAATCTAAATCTAGAGAAATGGTTCCATCGCCATTAAATCCTCGAGGACGTGTGCCTGCAATAGGATAAATTTCTACTTGACGTTTTCCTTCCGGAGAATTTTGTTGATATTTTATTGCTGATTCAGGTGAAGCACCAAACATGCAAAAATCTCTGTCTTTAAGATAAAACATGTAAGGGCTAGGATTACTTATTTTTAACGCTTGGTAGGCCGCAATACTATCAATACAAGGTAATGAAAAAGTGCGAGAAGGTACAACTTGGAAAATATCACCAGCACGAATGTTTTCTTTTAATTCTTCAACCGTTTGACAAAAACGTTCATCACTAATATCAACTGAGACCTTTTGTGAATCGGCATGATTAATTTTCTGAGCTAAGGATGACTTTACAGGGGCCAGTAACGGAATATGCTCTGGTGTTATATTGGTTGATAGTTGCTGCTTGATTTTACTCACACGCTCAGTTAGTTGTTGTTGAACTTGTGCCTGAACTTCTAAAGACTTAGCTGAGAATATATTCGCAATGATTTCGGTGCTTTTTCTTTCATGGTCAATAACGACTAATGTTTCGGCCAGATAAAAAACAAAATCTGGACAGGTATTTTCGCCATCAGGCACGTCAGGGAGTTCTTCACTTATAGAGATCATATCAAAAGCAAAAGCGCCGCCAAGAAAAATAGCAAAATGATGACTATTACTATTCTCTAACCGGTTAAATAAACGCAAACTTTCAAAAGGATTTATCGCCATTAATCTCGATTTTTCGTCAAGTTCTGTCGGGATATTGGCAAAAATGGCGGTTAAGGTTTGCTGATCGGCAGTGAATGTTAATTGTGCATGCGTCGTTAGTTGCATTGCGGCAAATTGCAGGGCAGCTTGACCATTAAGTGTTAAGGCACTAAAGGTAACGGTATTACCATTGCAAACAATTTTAACGGCTGCATCAGTGAGTAATAAACTTTTTAATAAGTGCTTTTGAGTGATTTCTGCTGATTCAAGTAGCAGGTTGTTCTTTTTATTATGGCAAAGCAGTTGGTAAACACTTAAGGGATCGCTTTGGTAATTAGCGTTATCTGTTAACGTTGAAACAGTGGTCAAACTTTGGTTGTTTTGTGTCATGGTGTTCTTCTTGAAATCGTGAAATTAAAGGGTTGTCATCCGGCATAAATTGGCTGTAGCCACCAAAGAAACCATGTTCTTGTTTTATTCATTGTAAATCCTAGCTGCTGTTATGGTATATAAAGTATAAATAAAAGTTAAAATACTTTATCTATTCAAGTAGCTGTTCAACGTTAAACTGTAGGCTTCAATTTAAAGGAAAAAGCACAGAGTTGACGTTAGTCAATGAGTACTTTTGACACATAAATAGAGTCATACAGTGAGAATGTGAATAGTTACAAGCGTTTAACGCAAAAAACCCGCTTAACTTAGCGGGTTTTTGAAATTTGTTTCTTGTTCTGTTTAGCTTTAATGTCTTCTTTCAGCTTTAACGAGATACACGCAATTATCACAACCCAGTTATGTAGAGTTATGCCACCACCAAATGAGGGTACTTAAATTAAATTGTTTTGCTAGTATCATTATTTAGTTCTTCTAAGTAAACTTACCGTTATATTTTGTAGCGCTTTTATATCTAAAAGCCTGCTCGTAAGAAAGCCCCTATAGAAGACCTTATTATGGCGTTGCTGTCAACCACTGATTTCCCTTTAATAATTGAAAAACAAGACGGCTTCTCTCATGGCCGAATAGATTTGCATAGTCACACTAATTGCTCAGACGGTAGTTTGTCGCCGCAAGCCTTGATAGATAGGGCGGTTAATTATCAAATTGATGTTTTAGCGATTACCGATCACGACACATTAGCAGGGATTGATATAGCACAGGGCTATATCAATGAACAAAATGTTCCAATAACGCTAATTCCAGGTGTAGAAATATCGACGGCTTGGCAAGGTTTTGAGATCCATATTGTTGGTCATAATTTTGATAAAAATAATGAGCAGTTATTACAATTAATTACCAATCAACAGCAAGCACGTGAACAACGGGCAATTACTATTGGTGAAAAGCTAGCAAAATGTGGTTTTCCTGATGCGTATGCTGATGCGAAAAAAAGCGCTGGTGAAGGTTCAATTACTAGGGCACATTTTGCGAAAGTATTATTTCAGCAAGGTCATGTTGGCACAATGCAAAAAGCATTTGATCTCTATTTAGGAAAAAAAGGCCGTAATATACAAAAAGCTTATGTAAAGCCAACCTGGTGTTCTATAGAACAAGCGGTTGAAGTGATTCATATGGCGGGTGGTAGTGCCGTGATGGCGCATCCAATTCGCTATGATTTATCAGCAAAGTGGCTCAGACGCTTAATTGTGCATTTTAAAGAAAGTCTTGGGGATGGTTTGGAAATTGTTTTGCCTCAAATGAATCCCCAACAACGACAAATAATGTTAAACTACTGTTTAGAATATGATTTACATGCGTCAACAGGCTCTGATTTTCATCATCCTAATAAATGGTCAGATTTAGGTAAAAATTTAATATTACCCGATCGCGCAAAACCTGTATGGGCACTATGGTCTTAAATCGCAGTTTGAGGGTCGTAACTTGTCGTGTGTACTTTACACCGATGACTATTACAAATAGGAAAATATCATGAGCCAGTTTTTTTATGTACACCCAGATAACCCACAAGGTCGTTTGATGCAACAAGCTGTGGCTATTCTTAATCAAGGTGGTGTGATTGTTTACCCTACTGATTCAGGTTATGCCCTCGGTTGTCACTTAGGGGATAAAAAAGCATTGGAGCGTATCTGTCAAATTAGAAAGATAGATAAAAATCATAATTTCACCTTAGTTTGCCAAGATTTATCGCAGCTCTCAGAATATGCGAGTGTTGATAATAGCGCCTTTCGACTATTGAAAAATAACACACCCGGTGCTTATACTTTTATTTTTAAAGGTAGTAAAGACGTACCTAAACGGTTATTGAATCCAAAAAAGAAAACCATTGGTATTCGTGTGCCAGATAATAATATTTGCCAAGCCTTGTTGGCTGAACTGGCAGAGCCTATAATGTCGACTAGTTTGATCATGCCAGGTGAAATAATGGCTGAATACGATCCAGAACAAATTCGTGACTTACTAGAGCATCAAGTAGATTTAATTATTCATGGTGGTTACTTGGGGGAACATCCCACCACAGTGGTTGATTTTTCTAATGATGAAATTGAAATCTTGCGAGTGGGTGAGGGCGAACCCTCACCGTTTGAATAGTATTGTCACTAATAAATGAGTCAGAAGTTAGTTACAAGGGAATTGCTACTGACGTAACAGAGTAAAAAAAATGTCACAAGACAAAAGAACACCTAAAGATAAAAAATCACCTAAAGATAAACAGGCTTCCACAGATAGTAAATATGGTAGTCGTGGGACAGGTAAAAAATCTGTCGTTAAAAAAGGCGCTGTTAAAGGCGCAAAGGTCGAGCCAAAAAAAGGGGCAGGTAAAGGAAACAAAATTGTTGAAAAGCCAGTCAAGGTTGATTTTCAAAAAGCAACGGTGAAAGATTCTGAAAAACTGCAAAAAGTACTTGCGCGTGCCGGTAAAGGTTCTCGTCGTGAAATAGAAGCAATGATAAGTGCAGGGCGAGTTAGTGTTGACGGCAACAATGCTTACTTAGGTGATCGAGTTGATGGCACTGAACAGATACGTATTGATGGTCATCAAGTTAAGTTGACCGCTCAAGAAGATGATCTTTGTCGAATATTGATGTACAACAAGCCTGAAGGGGAAATGTGTACGCGCAAAGATCCTGAAGGTAGAATAACCGTTTTTGATCGTTTACCACCGCTTGAGTCAGGCCGTTGGGTTGCTGTTGGTCGTTTAGATATTAATACGTCGGGCATGTTGTTGTTCACCACTGATGGTGAGCTAGCTAACCGTTTAATGCATCCATCACAAAAAGTAGAGCGTGAATATGCCGTACGCGTGTTTGGTGAAATTAATGAAGCCATGCTACAAACACTTCGAGCGGGTGTTAAATTAGAAGATGGTATGGCACGTTTTCAAAAAATAACTTATCGCGGCGGAGAAGGTCGTAATCATTGGTTCCATGTCGTGTTATCTGAAGGGCGTAATCGTGAGGTACGTCGTTTATGGGAGAGTCAAGACGTACAAGTGAGTCGATTAATTCGTGTACGTTATGGTGATATGGAAATGCAGCGTCAATTACCGCTGGGTGGTTGGACGGAGCTTGGACTAAAAGAAGTTAACTATTTCCGTAAATTAGTGGACTTAACTTCTGAAACACAATCAAAAGTTAAAGTTGATGAAAAAGCGATGGATAATGCGAAAAGTCGCCGTATTCGCCGGTCAGTTAAAAAACATCAGCAACGTAATCAGCAGGCTAATCGCCGTCGCAGGAAGTAAATAATAATCATTATGCAGTATCAATTAATTGAAGATGAAATCAGTTTACAAAAATTATGTCAGCAATATAACAACGCGGAAATACTCGCTATAGATACTGAGTTTGTTCGCACTCGCACGTTATATCCCAAGTTGGGCTTGTTGCAAGTTTTTGATGGTAAGCAGTTAGCGTTGATTGATCCTGTTGCGATTAATGATTTATCACCCTTTTGGCAACTGCTGACAAATGAAAAAATTGTTAAAGTACTGCATGCGTGTTCTGAAGATTTAGAAGTGTTTTTAACCAGTGCCAATTGTAAACCCGTTAACTTAATTGATAGTCAAATCATTATGTCGTTTCTTGGTCATGGGTTATCCATGGGATATGCGGCTATGGTAGAGCATTTTACTGGTATTGCACTTGATAAGTCAGAATCGCGTACTGATTGGATGAAAAGACCTTTAACTCAAAGACAGCTTGATTATGCCAGTGCTGATGTTGATTATTTATTTCAACTTTACCCCAAATTTATGAGTGAAATAGAACAAGTGGGTCGATTGGATTATGCTAAGCAAGAAACGCAATTATTAATAGATAAAAAGTTTACACCTATTGACGAAGATAACCTGTATAGCCAAATGAAATTGGCTTGTCGATTGAATTCTCAACAGCTTAATACCTTGCAACACTTGGCGCGTTGGCGCTTTCAACAAGCTAAAAAACGTGATTTACCTATCGGTTTTGTTGCCAAAGATCATACTCTCATGGCAATAGCCCAGTATAATCCACAAACTATTGATGCAATGAATCAACTTAACGGTGCTGAATTACTCGATATTCGCCATAAAGGTAAATCGATGCTATCGATAGTCAAGTTAGCCTCACAAACTAGCGAGAGTGATTACCCTGCAAAAATCATGCGATTAGATGAGTACCCTGGTTACAAGCAAATATTCAAAACGGTGAAAGCTTTTATAGTTGCTATCGCAGAAAAAAATGGCATGACGATAGAAAACTTTGCCTCTAAGAAGCAGATAAATCAATTTCTAACTTGGCACTTTAACGTCAATGATGTGAGGGCTTTAGCCCCAGAATCATCGCATAAAGCACCGATGTCTAACTTTGCTAATGTTGATATTTTAACAGGTTGGCGTAACGAGTTATTTGGGCAAACATTGCAAGCATTTGCTGACAGTGACTTTAAAGCGTAAATCACGCTTTATTTGTTAAGTTTTACTACCTTTTAACAAAATAATCTTCTAATAAAAAGTCCCTGTAACAAACTATCCAATCAATGCCTTGCCTAAATCCGTTTCTAATCCCAGCTGAAACCCGCATATTCAAGTGGAACGGGTATATAATACCCATTACCATTGAAGTTGCAGGATAAGATTTTTGGCTATTTATAGCTAAAACCATTATGGTGAAGCCATTCATTAAACCCTGATACTGAATATTTAACGTCAAAAGTGCTTTGGATATAGCTACAAATTTGATGTGTATGAAAATAAGTAAAATCACTTAAATGTTCAATGAGTTGTTTGGTTTGGTCATTATTTAGATTACTAAACGAGCCGCCATTTTTAGGGGTAAGTTTCTACTCCTCAACAAAGTCCTTAATATGGCGAGACATTGTACTTTCGTGAACAAGTAGTGCCTCTCTATTTTAAGTTCACTGCGCAATTCAACAAGTAAAATATCAATACTAATTTTTCTTTAATTTTTCTTTGATTTTTATCAGGTCAAACTTAAGATTGTTTGAATTTTATTGACAAGGTCAGCCATCTTCATCATATAAACTTTCACCTTCAGATATCCTTAAGTTTCACTTGATAATTTAGCGATGAAGTATTATTTCACTACCTGAGTTATTAATGACAATACAAAAACACACAGGCTTTAAACGTATTTACTTAGCGTTTATGAATTCAGTAAAAGGTTTTAAATGGCTTGTAAAAAATGAAGCTGCTTTCCAGCAAGAATTTATTATTATTTTATTATTATCAATTTATAGCTGTTTTTTAAATATCAGCTTAACAACACATTTACTGCTTATTGTTTCTCTTCTTTTTGTTTTGTTGGTTGAAGTAATTAACACGGCAATAGAGGCCACTATTGACCGTATTGGACTAGAACATCATTCTCTCTCTGGTTTGGCAAAAGACTTAGGTTCATTGGCTGTATTCATTAGTTTAGCAATAGCGGTTGCCACATGGGGAGTCGTTTTATGGGAGCTATAACCCCCCTAAACATTGAACTAAATAATATAATAGACAATGTAGGTGAGCAATTACCAATAACTCGTGTTAATAAAATAAAATTAAACCTAGGGCCAGTTGGTGTTCTTTTAAGCTTTTATGCTATTACACTGCTGTTATTAACCGTTATACGGCTAATATTCATTGTTTGGCAAGCAGAGCGAACATTAAATGAAAACGCATGGCCACAAATACTACTCAATGGTTTACGCATAGATATATCAATATTATCTTATCTTTTCATTATTCCTTTATTGATTAGTTTTATCGCTTTGTTTATTAACTCAAAAAACAGTTCAGGTAATCAAATATTACGATCATTTTTAAAGGCTTGGTTAATCACTTCAGTAACCGTATTAGTATTCTTTGAAGCAATAACACCTACCTTTATTTTAGAATATGATTTAAGACCAAACCGCCTATTTATTGAATATTTAATTTACCCTAAAGAAGTCTTCTCAATGCTTTTTACCGGTTATAAAATTGAGATTTTAAGCTGTATTATCAGTATGATTTTTACAACAAAACTTTCAATGAAGTTATTTGATACATCTTGGCAAGCGAAAACGGATTTACCCAAAAAATATTTAGCTTTATTAGGCATTAGTTTGATTTTTCTGTGTGCTTTAGGGGCAAGAGGTACATTGCAACATAGGCCAATTAATCCTGCTATGATGGCTTTTTCAACAGACCATTTAGTTAATGAGCTTACGTTAAATTCTCTTTATTCAACACTGTTTGCGTTAAAGCAAATGCAACTAGAAATGAGCAGTGCTGATTTTTATGGTGATAAGCCTTTTGATGAAGTCATAACACAGGTTCAACAATCATCGAATCTCGCAACAAACCAATATGTAAATGCCGAAATACCAACACAAGCTTTTCATACAGCAAGTTACCAAGGTAAACCGAAAAATATAGTGATACTTTTGCAAGAAAGTTTAGGTGCTCGTTATGTTGGCGGCTTAGGTGGTTTACCTTTATCGCCCTCTTTAGATAAACTAATGAACCAAGGTTGGAATTTCTCTAATTTATACGCTACAGGAACACGCTCTGTTCGTGGTATAGAAGCTATCACTACGGGGTTTTTACCTACCGTCTCGCGCTCTGTTGTAAAATTAGATAAGTCTCAAAAGAATTTTTTTACTATTGCAGACTTTCTAAAAAAACAAAATTATTACACACAATTTATTTATGGTGGAGAAAGCCATTTCGACAATATGAAAAGCTTTTTCTTAGGTAATGGTTTTGAAGATATTGTTGATTATCCTAAATTTAACCATGTTGAATTTGAAGGCTCTTGGGGAGCTTCTGATGAGGATTTATATAACCAAGCCCACAAAGAATTTAACGAGCTAGCCAATAAAGAACAACCATTTTTTAGCTTAGTGTTTACAAGTTCGAATCATTCTCCTTATGACTTTCCTGATGGTAAAATCACATTACATGATAAAGAGAAAAACACGCGTAACAACGCGGCTAAATATGCTGACTACGCATTAGGCAATTTCTTTGAGAAAGCAAAAAAATCAAATTATTGGGATAATACCATTTTCTTAATCGTTGCCGATCATGACTCTAGAGTTGCTGGTGCTGAATTAGTGCCGATAGAACATTTCCATATTCCTGCCGTAATTATTGGTAAAGATATTAAGGCAAAACAAGACAGTCGATTAACGAGCCAAATTGATCTGGCCCCTACGTTATTATCGTTAGCGGGTGTTAGTGGAACTCACCCGATGATTGGTCATGATTTAACGCAAATAATACCTAATGAAAAGTTACGAGCATTAATGCAATATGATAAAAACTTTGCTTATATTACGCGCGATAGTAAAGTATTTCTTCAACCTGACAAAGAGGCATTGGTTATCGCTAAATATAACTTATCTGCTGAAGACAAGTTACAACTCATTAAGCGAGCAGAGTCACATGCCATAGTAGGGAGTAAACTGTATCAACAGGCGCTTTATCATTAATATAACGTTATTATTTATTGGTAACATTAATATAAAGCCAAATATTCAGTAATAATTCAGTTTACGTTAAGCCTTATTTAAGGTTAAAAATGCACAATGTTATTTTTATTAAAGAGATAACATTGTGCAAAAAATATTTTCTAAAACGCTTTCGTTAAATTCTGCAACTATACTGTTAAGTCTCTATTTTTCAATTGTTTTTAATTATCCATTTTTACAAAAAACGTATAGTGATTTAGTTCAATTAGATAGTTTTGATTTTGCCTACTTCATTTCTCTTCCGTTATTTTTAAGCACCGTTTTCATACTTTTATTTAGTCTATTACCTCAACGATATATTTATAAAACAGTCATTACTGCGCTTGTCTTGTTATCCGCTATATTTTGCTATGCGATTACTAGCTATGGAATTATTTTTGATTACGGAATGGTTGAAAATATGGCTGAGACATCAACCTCTGAAGCGTTGACTTACCTTAATTCATCCGCTATTTTTTATATAACATTATTAATAATAACACCTATCGTAATATTAAATAAAATCAATCCACAGGCAAACACTTTAAAAGTAAGCATAAATCACCGTTTGAAATTGATTGTTGCTGCACTGGTCATTTTTACCATTATTTTTTTTAGTCTGTATTCTAGCTACGCATCGGTTAACCGTAACAATAGAGATTTAGCTAAATATATTGTGCCAATTCCAACCTTAATTTCTGGTTATAAATACATTAAGCGCAACTATTTCTATACTCCAACGGTATTTCAAACGTTAGACACTACTCCTAAAATAGAAACATCGAACAATACGGATAAAAATATTGTTGTGATGGTGGTAGGAGAAACTGCGAGGGCAAACAATTTTTCGTTAAACGGTTATCCTAAGCAAACAAACGAATATACAGAAAAACTTAATGTACATTCTTTTAAACAAATGTATTCCTGCGGAACAGCAACAGCCGTTTCTGTTCCTTGTATGTTTTCATTATTAAACAAAGAGCAGTTTAATAAGCAGTCGGCTTCTTCACAACAAAACCTACTAGACCTTGTGAAATTAGCAGGTGTAGATGTTTTATGGGTAGACAATAACGAAGGATGCAAAGGTGTTTGCAAGCGAGTAAACACTATTACTATTGATAATAACAAAAGCAATCCTTTATGCGATGGCGACTATTGTTTTGATGAAGTATTACTTTCACAACTAGATAAGAAACTAACCAATTTAAGTCATCAAACAACATTGATTGTACTGCATTTAATGGGATCACATGGGCCAACATATTATCGCCGTTACCCACAAAAATTTTCAACGTTTTTACCTGACTGCCAACAAAGTGATATACAAAACTGTACCTCAGAGCAACTAGTCAATACGTATGATAATACAATACATTATTCTGATTATGTGATTGCTGAAGTGATAAATAAATTAGCTCAATTTACGAAAAACAACTCACAGACAATAAATGCAGAAATGATTTATGTATCAGACCATGGAGAGTCATTAGGTGAAAACGGCCTTTACTTACACGGCTTTCCATATGCGATTGCTCCTGTTGAGCAAACTCATATCCCTATGTTATTTTGGTCAAATACTATAGAGACTAGTGTAAAAAATGATTGTGTAGAACAAAGTACGGAAACGGTTTTTAATCATGACAATATATATCATTCAATGCTTGGTTTGCTTAATGTAGATTCAACGACATACAAAACTAAACTTGATATTTTTAACTCCTGTGATTTTAATGCAAATACGACAAATATTGCTAAAATCAAATTAGAAAAACATGAAAAATTCTAATCATTATGGATAGTAAACTGATTTATATATAGTCAGGTTATCGCTCATAGTGTTCTTCAGTATATTATTCGCCTGTCGGCAATGAGCTTAAAGCTGCCTGTGAAATTTATTTAACTCTGTCATTCATCCTTTTTATATACCTAAGCCTCATGAAGATGCAGGTTTCAGCTGGAATTAGAAACGCATTTAGGCAAGCCATTAATTGAAGATAATAGTTATTCTATTGTCAAAATTAATAACGTAGCATAAAGCGTTTCTAAATCAGCTATATGGGAACCTCTGAGTAGTTTATGCTCTTTGTTACATTGTTTTTAAGGCAATAACCATTAATAAAATGAGGCGCCTTGATCATAAATCGCTCAATGGTCCTCAAACACGCAGCTTCAAGTAGTTTGGGTATAGAGGGTGTTTTAGTATTAAGGTTGCAGCTCATTTAAAATAGTGGTAACTAAACTAAACCTGTCTTGCTCCCCTTCAGTGGCCCTCACAAATTTGAATTTGTTTGGCGGCACCATTTTATAGACAGTTGGCTGTTTTTGTACCAAGCTCATTAACTGCATAGGATCTACTTTTGTGTGGTCGCTAAACTCAATTGAACCACCAGTACTACTGGCTTCTATTCGGTTAATACCTATTGTTTGTGCTTTTAAGCGTAACTTAGCAATATGAACTAAATTCTTCGTTGCTTGCGGTAGTAAACCAAAACGGTCAATTAACTCTACTTGTACATCGTCTAGCTGATTTTTGTTTTTACAACTGGCGATACGTTTATATAAACTTAAACGCATACTGACATCAAAAATATAATCTTCAGGAATAAGTGCCGGTAGTCGTAATTCTATTTCGGTTTGTTTTGCGGTTACTTGGCTAAGCGATAGTTGTTTACCTTCTTTTAAGGCTTCAACAGCATGATCGAGCATTTCCATGTATAAACTAAAACCTACTTGGCTCATAGAGCCTGATTGATCTTCACCTAGTAATTCACCTGCACCACGAATTTCTAAATCATGGGTTGCTAGTGTAAAGCCTGCGCCTAAATCTTCTAATGAGGCAATCGCTTCAAGGCGTTTTTTGGCATCTTTGGTGATTCGCTTTTCATGGGGTGTTAACAAGTAAGCATAAGCTTGATGGTGCGAACGACCTACACGTCCTCGCAATTGATGTAATTGAGCTAAGCCTAAATGGTCAGCGCGATCCATAATAATGGTATTTGCGCTAGGTACATCAATACCTGTTTCAATGATGGTAGTACAAACAATGACGTTGAAGCGTTGATGATAAAAATCACTCATGATACGTTCAAGCTCACGCTCACGCATTTGTCCATGAGCCGTTACTACACGAGCCTCAGGTACTAATGCTTGAATGTCAGCGGCCGTCTTTTCGATAGTATCAACATGATTATGTAAGAAATACACCTGCCCACCGCGTAGGGTTTCACGTAAAATAGCTTCGCGAATTAAGGCTTCATCTCGTTGGCGAACAAACGTTTTTACCGCTAATCGTTTGGCGGGTGGTGTGGCAATAATTGATAAATCACGCATGCCGCCCATCGCCATATTTAATGTTCTGGGAATAGGGGTCGCGGTCAGGGTTAAAATATCGACATTACTACGTAATTGTTTAATTTTCTCTTTTTGTTTTACGCCAAATCGATGTTCTTCATCAACGACTAATAGGCCAAGATCTTTATATTTTATGCTGTTTTGCAATAGTTTATGGGTGCCAATTAAAATATCTATTTGTCCTGACTCGACTTTTTTTACCACTTCAGTTTGTTGCTTCGCAGTTTTAAAGCGCGATAAGACTTCAATCGCTACTGGCCAGTTAGCAAATCGATCACGGAAGTTATCATAATGTTGTTGAGCAAGTAGGGTAGTTGGCACCAATATAGCCACTTGTTTGCCATCATTCACCGCGACAAAAGCGGCACGCATTGCCACTTCAGTTTTACCAAAACCTACATCGCCACACACTAATCTGTCCATGGCTTTTGACGATAACATATCGCTTACAACCGCATTAATGGCTTGTTGTTGATCGAAGGTTTCTTCAAAACCAAAACTATCACTAAAGGCTAAGTAATCTTCTTTTTCGCGTTTAAAAGTATAGCCAGTATTGTTAGCTCTATTGGCGTATATATCTAACAATTCAGCCGCCACATCGCGTACTTTTTCAGCAGCTTTTTGTTTCGCCTTACTCCAAGTCTCACTACCTAATTTATGAAGTGGAGCATTATCACTGTTAGTACCTGAATAGCGGTTAATAAGATGTAAAGAGGCAACAGGTACATATAATTTGGCATCGTTAGCGTAACTGAGCATTAAAAATTCTGTGGTAATACCGCTAGTTTCAAGCGTTTGTAAGCCTAAGTATCTACCTATACCATGATCTATATGTACTACTGCTTGCCCGATAGCTAACTCAGCTAAATTTTTAAAGATAGCATCAGTACTAATATCTTGAGACTTATTACGCCGTCTTGACTGTCGAACATGATCGCCGAGTAATTCAGCTTCTGTTATGAGCGCAATAGCATTTTTCTTAGCTGTGCCTTTAGATTGAAAGATAAAACCTTGATTCAGTGCATTAACGCTAATGCCTAATTTTTCATTCGATGCGATAAAATCGTCGATACAATGAAACAACGTTGGTTTGATATTATCTCTGGCAAGTAATTCTAATACACTTTCGCGTCGACCTTGGCTTTCGGCAATAAATAAGATTTTATCTGGCGTTTTTTTATCATCAATAAAATGATTAATTAATGAAAAAGGCTGTTTAAATTTATGGTCGATAGTTAAATCGGGTAGTGCATTTACATCAAAAACGATAGCGCTAGATTTTTGTTTATCTGGCGCTTGCTCTTCGTCGTCAATTGTTGGGGTGATAACTTTTGGGGCAACAATTTTCGGAGTAACAATGGTGATGCGGGCAAATGGTTTTAAGGCACTGTAGAGGGCTTCAGAGCTTAAAAATAATTGTTCTGGTGGTAATAGTGGTCGTGTAGGGTCGTAACGTCTATTTTCATATCGATAATCAATGTCTTGCCAATACTGATTTAGCGATTTATCTAAATCACCAGAGATTGCTATCATGGTATGTGGCGCTAAATAATCACATAGCGTACTAGTGCTGTGTTGATTGAATAAATCAGAATTGTTATCTAGATTGTCTGTTCGTTCGAAAAATAGTGGTAAATAATATTCAATACCAGGGGGAAGAATATTATTGCTGACTTGATGATAAATAGACTCTTTATCGATAGAGCTTTTGAATAACTCTCGATACTGACTGCGAAATAAACTGATTGCTGCTTTATCAGTAGGGAATTCATGTGCAGGTAATAAATTGATTTTTTCTATTTTTTCATTTGAACGCTGGTTGTCAGGATCAAATAAACGTATTTCATCAATTTCATCATCAAAAAAATCTAAACGAAAGGGGGTTTTACTGCCCATTGGAAATAAATCTACAATGGCACCACGCGCAGAAAATTCACCATGCTCCATTACTTGATCAACACAACGATAGCCAGTCGCTTCTAAGCTTTGTCTTAATTGATGTAAATCTTTTTTATCGCCTTTGTTAATGATTAAACTATTGGCTTCTAAATATTTTTTAGGCGCTAAACGCTGTACTAAGGTGGTGACAGGTACAATTACTATGCCTCTTTCCATACGAGATAGTTGGTAAAGTGTGGCTAAGCGTTGTGAAATAATATCTTGGTGAGGTGAAAAAGTGTCATAAGGTAATGTTTCCCAATCGGGAAATAAACAAATAGTCAGTTGATCTTCGTTTTGCGATAAACTCAATAATTCTTGCTCTAATCTTAAGGCAGACGGTGTGTCATGTGTCACCAGTAATATTGGTGCATCACTTGAAATAGCCCCTTGATATAAGGCAATGCTGGCACTTGAACCTTGCAAATTTAACCAGGTTTTTTTGTCAACAGTCTTGGTGTTGTTTTTTGCTAAAATAGGGGTTAGTAAACAGCTTGATTTGCTCATGAAATAAAATAACTTGATAAATGTAAACGTATTATGGCTTATTCTAATTAAGGTGTGACACCAATTCAATCGATTGTTGTTGTAATGTGCTATTTGACAATAGCCTACATTCCTTCTAAACCTAATGTGATGATTAGATAATTAGGTTTACAAGTTATCTACTCACTTTATTTATAGTTTTTTCATCAATTAAGTGATCTATTTTAACCAGCAGAAATGATCATATAGTTAGTGAGATTGATATTATTACTATTTCGTTTAAAAAATTGAAGAGAAATCGCCAAAACTTTATTCGGATTGGTATTCATTAATGGATGTATTACAAGGAATTAATATGAAAAACGTATTACCTAAAACTCTCTTTTGTGCACTACTGACTAGTTTGTTATTTTTTACTGCTAATGTGATGTCAGCCGAGTCTAAAGTAACAACTAATGTTGTCGTTATGCAGCAATATGTTAATTTAAATCAATCAACTATCGATGATTTAGTGACCTTGAAAGGAATAGGCCACAAGAAAGCGCAAGCGATCATCGCCTATAGGCAACAGATCGGTGCGTTTAAATCAGTGAATGAATTAACAAATATAAAAGGTATAGGCGAGAAAATCTTAAGTGATAACAAGGGTCGCCTTAAAATATAATACCGACAGAATGCATATTTTAGTTGTGAAAGTCAGCACATTGCTGACTTTTTATCTCTGTAACAGAAGAGTCTAAAAATAAACTTAATATATCTTTTGGTTATAATAAAGTTGTTTGTTATATGGAAAAAAATCACTGGATGTGGCATTATAATACCATCAATTTTTATCAACGTTTGTATTGGCAATGACTTTAACTCATTTAAAAAAATTAGAAGCTGAATCTATTCACATTTTTCGCGAAGTAGCGGCTGAATTTGATAACCCAGTAATGCTTTATTCTGTCGGTAAAGATTCTGCCGTTTTATTACATCTTGCCCGCAAAGCTTTTGCACCGGGTAAAATTCCTTTCCCGTTATTACATGTTGATACCAATTGGAAGTTTAAAGAAATGATAGCCTTTCGTGACAAAATAGCGAAAGAGTATGATTTCGAGTTACTTGTGCATCAAAATCCTGATGGCATTGCGATGGGAATGGGACCGTTCACTCACGGTAGTGCTACGCACACCGATGTAATGAAAACCCAAGGTTTAAAACAAGCGTTAAATAAATATGGTTTTGATGCCGCTTTTGGTGGCGCACGTCGTGATGAAGAAAAATCACGTGCTAAAGAACGTGTTTATTCCTTTCGTGATGAAAATCATCGTTGGGATCCAAAAAGCCAACGTCCAGAATTATGGAATATCTATAACGGTAAGGTAAAGAAAGGCGAAAGTATTCGTGTTTTCCCATTGTCTAATTGGACAGAGCTTGATATTTGGCAATATATATATTTAGAAGGTATTCCAATTGTACCGCTTTATCTTGCAGAGAAACGTCCTGTAGTTGAACGTGATGGTACGTTAATTATGGTTGATGATGATCGTATGCCTATCGGTGAAGATGAAGAAGTTCAAATGAAAAGCGTACGTTTTAGAACATTAGGTTGCTATCCATTAACAGGGGCGGTTGAGTCAACAGCAAATACCTTACCTGAAATTATTCAAGAAATGTTATTAACTAAAACCTCTGAACGCCAAGGTCGTGTGATAGATAACGATAGTGTGGGCTCAATGGAGAAGAAAAAAATGGAAGGTTATTTCTAGTCTTCTATTTAGTTTAGTAACATTTTTATTTGATCAAAATTTCCGAAGGAAAATATTATGAGTCAGCAATTAGACTTAATCGAAGACGATATTCAAGCTTATTTAAAGCAACATGAAAACAAAGAGTTAGTACGTTTTTTAACGTGTGGTAGCGTAGATGATGGTAAAAGTACCTTAATTGGTCGTTTATTACATGATTCAAAAATGATCTTTGAAGATCAACTTGCTGCGATTGAAAAAGATTCGAAAAAATCTGGCACAACAGGTGAAGCGATAGATTTAGCGTTATTGGTTGATGGTTTACAGTCAGAGCGTGAGCAAGGTATCACCATTGATGTAGCCTATCGTTATTTTGCAACAGATAAACGTAAATTCATTATTGCTGATACTCCTGGTCATGAGCAATATACGCGTAATATGGCAACAGGTGCTTCTACCTGTGACATCGCTATTATTTTGATTGACGCTCGTTACGGTGTGCAAGTTCAAACACGTCGCCATTCTTTTATTTGTTCATTATTAGGTATCAAACATATTGTTGTTGCCGTGAATAAAATGGATTTGGTTGATTACTCGCAAGAGCGCTATCAAGCGATTAAAAAAGAGTATCGTGAATTCGCTGAAAATTTAAAATTCTCCGACGTACGTTTTATTCCAATGTCAGCATTAAATGGTGATAATGTTGTCGATGAAAGTGTAAATATGTCTTGGTATCCAGGCGCTACATTAATGAAGCTCCTAAATACTATGGATGTAAAAGAAGTTGATGAATTTACACAACTACGTTTTCAAGTACAATATGTCAATCGCCCTAATTTAGATTTTCGCGGTTTTGCCGGTACTATTTCTTCAGGCCATGTATTGGTTGGCGATACTATTGTTGCTTTGCCATCGGGTAAAGAAAGTATAGTTAAAGAAATTGTTACTTTTGATGGTAATTTAGAACGTGCTGATAATGGTATGGCGGTAACGTTGACCTTAGAAGATGAAATTGATATTAGCCGTGGTGAAATCATCGTTAAAAAAGGTAGTCTGCCTACTTCAGCAAAAGAGCTTAATGCGACAGTAGTATGGATGCACGAAAATGAACTAGAATCAGGTCGAGAATACTTCATTAAGCACGGCAGTAAAATGACCACAGGTCATGCTCAGAAAATTGTTAGCAAGTATGATGTTAATACGATGGAACAGTTACCTGCATCACAGTTAGCAGTTAATGATATTGGTACGGTTGATTTTGTTATCAGTGAAGCATTGCATTTTGATGATTATCAAGTAAACCGTAGCTCTGGCGCATTTATCATTATAGATCGCTTGAGTAATGTAACCGTCGGTGCAGGCATGATAAATCACGCTATTGATGACAATATTCATGAATATTCAGCCTTTGAATTAGAACTTAATACGTTAATTCGTAAGCAGTACCCTCATTGGGGTGCACGTGACATTACGAAGTAGAATACTTTATAGAAATGTAGGGTAAAGAGTTATAAATTTTGAATGCGTTAATATCTCGGGTATTAGCGCATTTTATTTAAGGATAGTTAATGGCAATTGAACAGTGGCTAATGATTGCGGTTTTTATCACCACTTTTATCAGTTTAGTTAAATACAGCAAAGTGCCTGAACGGGTCTTTTCAGTAACAATACTTGCTTGTTTAGCGCTGTCTTTTGTTAGTGTTGACGATATTCTTGCTAATGCGGTTAATCCGGGATTAGTTACCCTAATTTTACTGGTACTTTGTTCATTTTCTTTTGAACGAACGAGTATTCTGCGCCGTATGAGCCAGCGTGTGTTTAATGGTTCTAAAAGTAAGTCAATGTTACGACTTTTTATTGGTACTGCATTTTCCTCAGCTATCATGAGCAACACCGCTGTAGTGGCAACACTGATTAATAGTGTTAAAAATAATAAATTGATCAACCCTGGCAAATTATTATTACCCTTGTCTTATGTTGCCATTTTAGGCGGCACTCTCACGCTTGTTGGTACCTCAACCAATCTTATTGTTAATAGCCTTCTTATTAAACAAGGTGTGGCGGGCTTTAGCTTTTTTGATTTTACTGCTATTGGCATAGTGGCATTATTATTGTGTTTAGTTTTAGTCGTTTTACGCGCTAGATCATTACCGGATATAGAACAAAGCCAGCTGCTTACACAAGATTATTTGCTTGAAGCGGAAGTCGCTTCTGACTCTAAATTAGTGAATAAAACCATTGAAGAAAATGGTTTAAGAAATCTAGACGCACTATTTTTAGTGGAAATCGTGCGTCAAGAGCGTTTAATAACACCGGTCACCCCAGACGAAAGAGTACAAGCAGGAGATAAGTTGATCTTCAGTGGTGATATTTCTAAAGTATTAACATTGCAACAATTTGATGGCTTAACATTATTTGCTGAGCAAGATGATTTATTACGTGATAATTTAACCGAAGTGTTAATTAAACCAGATTCAGCTATAGCCGGTAAAACGTTAAAGAAAGCAGGCTTTCGTGCTCGTTTTGATGCTGCCGTTGTTGCTGTTCGTCGAGAAGGTTGCGCGCTATCGGGGAAATTAGGTGATATTGTTCTACAGTCAGGTGATTTTTTAGTGCTTGCCGTTGGGCAAGATTTCTCTAGTCGAACTAATTTGTCGAAAAACTTTTTTATTTTATCCGGTCATCAAGCGATAAATATGCTCAGTGGTTGGCGTGATCAAGCAACTGTTTGGGGCTTTATTCTGGCTATTGCCATTTCAATATTAACACCTATTTCTTTACTCAGTTGTTTATTTATTTATGTTGCGGTGCTTATTTTTAGTGGTGCCTTGACCGTAAATGAAATAAAGCGTCGTTTTCCTTTAGAAATTTGGATGATCGTACTTGGCGCACTCACTCTCGCAACAGCTATTGAAAATACCGGTTTAGCGGCGATGATTGCTGACTCTATAAAACAATTGCTTGATGGCAGGAGTGTTTACTTAGCGTTTATTGCTATTTTTGTTATCACCTTATTTATGACTGAATTAATAACCAATAGTGCAGCCGCCGCATTAACATTTCCTATTGCGTATAATATTGCCTTGGGCTTAGGGGTTGATCCTACTCCTTTTGTTATGGCGGTAGCGTTTGCGGCTAGTGGGTCATTTATTAGTCCTTATGGTTATCAAACGAATGTGATGGTGTATAACGCAGGTAATTATCAATTAGCCGATTTTGTCAAATTCGGCTTACCGATATCTATTGTCTATAGTGTCACCGTGATGTTGATGATTCCCTTAATGTTTCCTTTTTAAAAGGTAACAGACATTTAATTAACATAAAAGATTTAAAGAAAGAACATGCGTGGAATTTTCATTCGCGTCTCATGATTTTTCTTCGGTAAATTTTTAAATAGAGTAACTACAATGAAAACAGAAAATACCGTTTGGCATGAGCAACATATTACTAAAGAACAACGCGCTAGTATAAAACAACAAAAATCTTGTTTACTGTGGTATACCGGTTTAAGTGGCTCAGGCAAGTCAACGGTTGCTAATGCAGTGGATGCGTTATTATTTGAATTAGGTTGTCATAGTTATTTACTTGATGGTGATAATGTTCGTCATGGTTTAAATGGTGATTTAGGCTTTAGTGATGAAGACAGAGTTGAAAACATTCGTCGAATTGGTGAAGTCTCAAAACTTTTTCTTGATGCAGGTTTAATTGTTTCTACTGCATTTATTTCTCCTTTTAGTGAAGATAGAGCTAGTGCTAGAGCTAAATTAGAGGAAGGCGAATTTATTGAAGTGTATATCGATACGCCCATAAGCGTTTGTGAACAACGTGATCCTAAAGGCTTATATAAAAAAGCACGTAAAGGCGAAATTAAAGACTTTACAGGCATCGATTCAGACTATGATGTACCCCAAAATCCAGAAATACATGTTAAAACAGCAGAGCATTCAATACAAAGTTGTGCACAGCAAATTGTTAGCTATTTAGCTGAGCATGGTTTTATTGAAAAAGGTTGTATCGAGCTAAACAAAGAAAACAAAGAAAGTAACGAGAGATAAAACCATGCATTATGATGTTTTTAATGGTGATGCTGATGGCATTATTGCTTTATTGCAACTTCGCTTATCACAAACAGAAGAACAGCCAAGCGAATCAACACTAATCACCGGTGTAAAAAGAGATATCAGCTTACTTAAACAAGTTAATGTGAACACAGCAACATCTGTAACGGTATTAGATATATCGTTAGAAAAGAACAATGATGCTTTGGTTCAATTACTTGAAAAAGACGTGAGAGTTTTTTATGTTGATCATCATAGAACGGGTGATATTCCTCAGTCAACGCAGTTGAGCAGCTTACTAAATACGGATGCTAATACCTGTACGAGCCTTTTAGTTAACAAGCACCTTGGTGGAGAGTTTGCACTTTGGGCCATCGCAGCCGCTTTTGGCGATAATATGGAAACGTCTGCTGAAACACTTGCTGAGCAGAACAACTTATCATTAGCGCAACAATCGCTATTAAAAGAATTGGGCGTTTATATAAACTATAATGGCTATGGGCGTAGCGTTGAGGATTTACATTTTCATCCTGCGGATTTATTCAATAAATTATTAAATTATGTTGACCCTTTTGAGTTGATTAATGAGCAAGGATCTATCTTTTCACAACTAAAAGATGCCTATTTAGCCGATATGAATAAAGCTAAAAGCGCAGACGTCTTGGTTGAAAATGCTAATTTTAAAGCGGTACAATTAGCTGATGAACCATGGGCTAGACGTGTTAGTGGTGTTTTTGGTAATGATCTTGCGAACACTTCACCTGATAAAGCGCATGCCGTACTTACCTTAAATGCTGATGATAGCTATACAGTGAGCCTCAGAGCACCTTTAAGCAACAAGCAGGGCGCGGGCGACTTATGTGCTAGCTTTCCAACGGGTGGTGGTAGAGCGGCTGCAGCAGGTATTAATGCGTTACCCCAAGAAATGCTTAGCGATTTCTTTAGTAGCGTGTCAAAATATTACGTATAAAATACTGTGAATGAATATACGCTAAAAAGGAAGTAAGTCATGAGTTTATTAATAACAGGTGGTACAGGCTATATTGGTAGTCATACGGTTGTCGAGCTGCAAGCGTTAGCAAATGAGCAAGATATTGTTATAGTAGATAATTTGTCAAACTCCTCTACTAAAGTACTGGATAGAATTGAGACAATCACAGGTAAAATAGTTACTTTTATTAAAGCGGATGTTTGTGATTACGAAGCCATGAATGAGGTGTTTACTCAGCACAATATTGATGCTGTGATTCACTTTGCAGGTTATAAAGCGGTGGGCGAGTCGAGTGAAAAACCACTTAGCTATTACCATAACAATGTTTCTGGTACGGTTATTTTACTTAAGGTAATGGCAGCACATAACGTTAAAAAACTTGTTTTCAGCTCTTCTGCAACGGTTTATGGTGATAATGTTTCACCTCTTAATGAAACTATGCCAACGTCGGCCACTAATCCTTACGGTCAAACTAAATTGATGGTTGAACATATTTTGTTTGATTTGGCAAAAAGTGACAGTAATTGGTCTATTGCTTGTTTACGTTACTTTAACCCTATTGGCGCACATGAATCAGGCTTGATTGGTGAAAACCCCAATGGAATCCCTAATAATTTATTACCTTATGTTGCCCAAGTTGCGGTAGGCCAACTGGCTCAATTACAGGTGTTTGGTGATGATTATGACACGGTAGATGGCACTGGAGTACGTGATTATATTCATGTGGTTGATTTAGCACAGGGCCATGTTAAAGCACTGCAAAATTTAGAAAAAATATCAGGTTGTAAAGCGATTAATTTAGGTACAGGTAATGGTACCTCGGTGTTAGAAATTGTTAATACTTTTAAAGAGGTTAGTGGTCAAAATATACCATATAAAATAGTACCAAGACGTGCTGGTGATTTAGCAACCGTTTATGCGGATGCTAATCTAGCCCATGAGATACTTGATTGGCAAGCAACAAGAAATTTACATACTATGATTTCAGATACTTGGCGCTGGCAGTCTGAAAATCCACAAGGATTTTAACGGCTAACTTCTCATCAATACAGCATTGAGTATAAATAGTAGTCCTGTTAGAAAGGTATGGAATAATCAAGTTGATATTCCATACCTTTAGCGACTAGGTTGCAAAATTTAGCATGTGTGATGGTTACTTCCTCGCTCTAAAATATACACTCGTTCAACGTCCTATAACTCTGTGGATTTTATTTTTCCAAGGAATGTGTTTCTGGCTTTTAGGAATATTGCACATTAATGTATATTTTTGTCTAAGTTCTTGATAGCGTAGCAGGTAAAATTTTTTAGTCGCAACTTATACTAAGTGGTGCATTCATTCAATTTGTATTATACAAAATAAAGGGGAATCTCTTGGAACTGGGTACGTTAATTTCTTTAGCACTATATTTCATTGTTATGTTAGGGATAGGCTTTTATGCCTATAAAAAATCTACCAGTGATGTTTCTGGTTATATGCTTGGTGGCCGAAGCTTAAGTCCAAGTGTCGCGGCACTCTCTGCCGGAGCCTCTGATATGAGTGGTTGGATGTTAATGGGCTTGCCGGGCGCTATGTATATCTCAGGAATGAGTAGTTTATGGATAGCGATAGGATTAGTGATTGGTGCCTTTTTAAATTACCTTATCGTTGCTCCACGCCTTAGAACCTATACGGAAGTCGCGAATGATTCTATCACTTTACCTGATTTTTTTGAAAATCGTTTTAATGATAAATCACGGATGTTACGGATAGTGTCATCTGTGGTTATTATCGTGTTTTTTACGCTTTACACCTCAAGTGGTATTGTTGCTGGCGGTAAGCTCTTTGAAAGTTCTTTTGGGCTAAACTATGAAGTGGGTTTGTATGTTACAGCAGGCGTTGTAGTTGCTTATACCCTTGTTGGCGGTTTTTTAGCGGTTAGCTTAACTGATTTTGTACAAGGTTGTATTATGTTTATTGCCTTGGTATTAGTACCTTTTGTAACGATTAATGAAGTGGGTGGATTAGGCGAAATGCAAACGAGTATTAGTCAAATTAATCCTGATCTATTAGATATTTTTAGTGGTGTTAGTGTCATAGGAATTATCTCCTCAATGGCATGGGGCTTAGGTTATTTTGGTCAGCCACATATTATTGTTCGATTCATGGCAATTCGTAACGTGAAAGATATGCCGACAGCACGTCGTATAGGGATGAGTTGGATGATAGTGGCAATTATTGGGTCTATGGCGACTGGATTTGCAGGTATCGCTTATGTTGCTAAAACGGGGTTAACACTGAATGATCCCGAAACTATTTTTATTGTTTTATCACAAATTCTTTTTAGTCCATTAGTTGCTGGTTTTCTTTTAGCAGCAATATTAGCGGCGATTATGAGTACTATTTCTTCGCAATTATTAGTGACTTCAAGCTCATTAACTGAGGATTTTTATAAAACTTTTTTACATAAAAATGCGAATGATAAACAACAAGTTTTAGTTGGGCGTATCTCGGTGGCTATTGTTGCACTCGTTGCTATTTATTTAGCCTACGATCGTGATAGTTCAATATTATCCTTAGTCAGTAATGCTTGGGCTGGTTTTGGTGCCGCTTTTGGTCCTGTTATTATAGGCAGTTTATACTGGAAAAAAATGACGAGAAATGGCGCATTAGCAGGTATGGTCACGGGCGCTGCTACGGTACTACTGTGGATTTATGTTCCTTTTACTATTGACGGTCAATCGTTAAGTTCACTAATGTATGAAATAGTCCCTGGCTTTATTTTATGTTCACTCGTTATTTATGTTGTTAGCAGTATGTCACCACAAAATGATACTGCTATTTTAGCTAAGCACGATGAAATGTTGACTCATCATTAAATGTAAGTGATAAATAATAAGTTGCAATAAAGGTTAAATAAATGAAGTTTTCTAATACATACATTAAGTTAGGTGAGCAATTTTTCCATAGAACTTTACCTGAGAAGGTTGTGTCGCCTACACTTTTATTGTGGAATAAAGCGTTAGCTCATGATTTATTTATACCTAAAAACATACAAGATGATCATCTTTTGTTGTCTCAATACGGTTCTGGTAATCAACTGCCTAATGGTGCTGAATCAATAGCACTTGCTTATGCAGGCCATCAATTTGGTCACTTTAATCCTCAATTAGGTGATGGTCGCGCTCATTTACTTGGTGAAGTATTAGATAAAGATAATGTGCGCCGTGATATTCAATTGAAAGGCTCTGGACAAACGGGTTTTTCTAGACGAGGTGATGGAAAATGTGCTTTAGCACCAGCACTGAGAGAATACATCATGAGTGAAGCATTATTCGCACTTGGTGCTCCTACATCTCGGTGCTTATCAGTGGTTGCTACAGGTGAAATGATTAATCGAGGCTTAACGAAAGCAGGCGCTGTTGTTACCCGAGTGGCGGCTAGCCATATTCGGGTGGGTACTTTTCAATACTTTGCTGCTAGAGGCGATACGGCTTCGTTACAAGCCTTGGTTGATTACAGTATAAAACGTCATTTTCCTGAAATAGATACGGATGAAACTGTAAATAATCTTCCACTATCGTCTGAACAACGTATATTAGCTTTTTTATCGAGTGCTATTGCCAAGCAAATTAACTTAGTTGTTGAATGGTTACGTATTGGCTTTATTCATGGGGTAATGAATACAGACAATACTGTTATTTGCGGTGAAACGCTCGATTTTGGCCCTTGTGCTATGTTAGGTGTATATGATAAAAATAAGGTCTTTAGTTCTATTGATGAATATGGTCGTTATGCGTTTGGTAATCAAGGAAAAATAGCGCAATGGAACATGGCTCGATTAGCTGATTGTTTAATGCCATTATTGACAGAGGCTAGCGATAAACAACTTACTGAAGAAGAACAAGAAGAAAAGGCATTAACGCAAGTTGAAGCACTAATTCATCAATACACAGATCAGTTTGATGTCGCGTATTTTACTATGTATGGCAAAAAACTTGGACTAGCTAATATTGGTGAAAATAATACTGCTTTAAATAATAAATTATTGATTAGTGATTTATTAAGCTTAATGCAAACGCAAAAATCAGACTATACACAAACCTTTTTAGAGTTAACACAATCCTTAACAGATGATGCAAAAGCGCAAGAACTACAAAGTAAGTTGGGTGACTGGTACCAACGCTGGTTAGTCGTACTAAGACAAGAAGAGCCTAAGCAAGAAAGTCATCAGCAAAAAAACTATCAAAACGCCCAAGATTTAATGAGAAAAAATAATCCGGTCGTTATTCCAAGAAACCATCACATTGAGTCGATACTTGACGTCTGTGAAACTGTTATTGCTAATGATTTAAGTTGTGCCAAAAAATCAACTAAAAAAGTGATTACTGAAACGGTTGATGAATTCCTTCAGGTATTGCGTTCACCTTATAAAGAAATAGAGTCGACAGCTAAATATCAAGAGTTACCAGGAGATGGTGATAGATATTATCAGACCTACTGTGGTACCTAGCATTTTTTATAAAAGGTAAATAAAATCATATAGACCAAGTGATTTTTTTGTTAATATTATACTGCCACATATCCAGTGATTCATTCTTATCAGCAACAACAATAATATTAGCTTGTTTAAAACCAAGCGATTCACCTTGTAATTTATCATCACTAAATTTATTAGTGAATGCTAAGTGTTCCTCTTTAGGCACAATAAATACAGTGACGGTATCGGTTAATCCTTGAAAAACTAGATGTAAACTTTTCATATCATCAAACCGACAATAGTCTGCTGAAATTAACTCCCCTAATGATTCACTAAAGCTGCCATTAAAGGTCGACATTTTTTTATTTAATGACGTTAAACTTACGCGATTATCATCATCATTATAAAAATCGTTTTGTTCATAATAAACATGGGCGAGTGCATAATCACCTAGATTAGTGTAACTATTTGAGAACTGTAAGTAATTTACGACTAAACCCGCAATAATAGCAACAGAAGCGGCTAGGGCTAAATGGACACGAGACTTACGTTTTTCCTGTTGGTGACTAGCGAGTGTTTGACGTAATAGTAGTTTATTACATAGGTCATCAGGCACCGGGATTTTCATGGCTTGCTTTAATTTCTCATCAAATAAGTAAAGCTCTTTTGCCAGTTGTTTTTTAGCTGGATCGGCATTTTGTGCGGCAATAACATCATCATCTTGGCTAGTTGGATCAGCGTATATGCTACGTCTATATTGCAAGTCATCCATTTTGTTTGTGGGGTTATTAATTTTTGGCATATCACTATCACTCGTGTGATTATTCATGGAGGAGCCTCACTTTTTTTGGCTCTTTTTCTAACGCATCTTTTAACTGGTTACGGGCTCTAAATAAACGTGTCATCACTGTATTTTTATTCAAATTTAGCATGTTAGCGATATCTTCACCGTTATAGCCCCCCAATACTTGTAATACCAATGGCTCTGAGTATTCGGCGGGTAACTGCGCTATTTTGTCTCTTAACCATTGATTTTCTATTACTTGTTCAGTAGTTGTAGACTGTGTATCCATAATACTGGCTTCTTCATATTCACTCATGTCAAAACGTTTACGTTCAAAACGTCTAGCATTTTCCCGCCTTAAAATAGTAATTAACCAAGACTTAGCTGCTTTTTCATCTTTTAACGAATCAAGAGCACGCCATGCTCTTAAAAATGTTTCTTGCACTAAGTCTTCGGCAACCTGCTTTTCGTGAGTCAACCAATAAGCATATCGGTATAAATCGCCGTGCAGAGCCTTTACTAGTGCTTCGTATCTCACTTGTTTTGTCGCCATGCTGCCACTATTTTTAGAAGGTTCAGTAGTTAAGACCTGAGTAGCTATTTTGTTCTTTCCAAATATTTTCATTTTTGTGAACTTAGTTTGGATTTAAAGTGAATTTTTTACTGGTGTTTGTCTGACCACTATCAGCATTGAACTGTTGAATCGCTTTTAATAAGTTTTCACCAACCCATGCGCTTTCAACTGTTTGGTTACCATATAAGTGTTGTTGAACATCATTAATAGCACGAGTAAAGGCGTCATTATTTATGTGGTCTAGTGCTGCTGACAAAGTTGATATTTCAATATTATTATGGTCAGTATTTATGTTGTTTAACCAAGGTAAAATTAAACTTAATGCTTGTTCGGCATTGTTTTGTTTACAAGCAGCCATTAAAGCAAGGTAATGGTTACTAACCTTATGTTGCTTGATATTACTGGAGTTAAGTGAATTGTTGCGCTTTAAGTAACGTATATGAATTATCCATGCCAATAAGGTGATTAGCCACAAAGCCAAAAACACCCATTGTAAATAGCCCGCTTTCTCAATGATGATTGGCGGTGTTTGCAAAGGCGTTACTGTGTTATTTACTAACGTGTCCTGAGGTAAAATAGTCGGTGTGGCTGGGATATTTGCTATAGAAGGTTGGGGTAGATCTGCATTAGGATGTACCGTAATCGTTTGCGCAGGCAGCACAGCTTGTTGATATTTATTTGTTATGGTATTCCACCAAGCAATGGTGATCTTAGGTAAAATATAGTCTCCAGCATGAGTGGCCACAAGCGCAAAATTTTGTCTCTTTTGGCTAATGAGTCGCTCTTTAGTTAGGTTAGAATGTAGCTCTGCTTGATCTGGATATATTTTCAAGCCGTCCGGTGCATTCATTGTTATTTTGGGTAACTGAGCTTTAGCCAACCCTGCTGCGGTTAATGTGATAGTGCGGGTAATAGGCTCTCCAACTTTAAACTCATTCTTGCCTTGTGAAGACACAGGTTGCCATTCTTGGTGTAAAGTTAATAACTCACTGGGCAGCCAACTACTAGTCGCATCTATTGGGTAACTATCGGGAATGGGTCGCACAGTTAGGGTAAGTTTATCTCCCAAAATATTGACTGGTTTAGTTTCACCAAAAGTTAAAAAGCCAGAACGACGTTTAGACTGAACCATTATATCACCTGAAAACATTGGTGTATCAATAGTGAACTCTCCACTTTTTTCCGGTGTTATTGCGTAAGTTCGCTCAATTATGCGGTAGCGTTTACCATTGACAATACCGTCGCTTTCTATATCTTTACCTATTTGATCAATAGTCGCACTAGTTAAGCTAGGCTCGGTCAAACTACCCCGTTGTAGTTGAACACCGATATGTAACTTTACTGTTAAAGTGAGTAATTGTTGCACATAAATATCGTTGGCTGATAATTCTGTGGAGATAAAAATATCTTGTTGTTGGGTTGAGTTGGTACTCTCTTTTTCTATAACTTGTACGTTAATCGCTTTAGACTGATGACCATCAATGGTTAAAACAGGAATAATTAAGTTACCTGTTTGTCTTGGAATCAACACTATTTGCCAACGCGTTGTTCTACTGGTTTTAAAGTTAACCATACTGGTTTGTGAACTAACTTCGGTTCGCGCGACTATAAAATCTTTCAATAACGGCCCTGTATCTAAGCTATCGCGTTCAACACTGTCATCAGCAATAACCGTCAATACAATAGATTCATTACTCATTATTGGGTTGTTATCAATACTGGTAGTCACTTTTGTAAGGGCATAGGTTATCTGACTAGCGGCTAAAAGAACCAGTACGGTTAATATTTTCAAGCTCATTTTTACCACTTTTTATTTACTCCTTGTCTAACACCGTCTTGTCGACGTTTTTGATATTCTAACTGCATTTTGTTGCGTAATAATAGGTAAGGATCATCGGTGACTTTATTTAATAGTTGCTGATGTTTTTGTGTTACTTCTTTTGCTTGCTGTTCGGCTTCTATCTGTGCAGCAGTTTTTTCTTTGCTTTGTTCTACCGACTTTTCGTCTTGTTTAGCTTGTTGCTCTTGTTTCTTATCTGATTCACTGTCGCTTTCTTTTTTGTCGCCTTTACCTTTTGATTGCTCAGGCTGTTCGTCTTTTGGTTGAGATTTGTCAGTTGAGTCTTCTGATGATTGTGGTTCTTGTTTTTTATCACTTTTATCTTGTGATTGTTGCGATGAATCCTTGTCTTGTTGTTTATCACCCTTGTCGTCAGACTTGTCATCTTCAGATTCACCCTCTTCAGACTTTTCATCTTTAGATTTGTCATCCTTGTCTTTAGCTTGATCGTTTTTTTCTTGTTCTTTTTTCTGTTGCTGTTTAAGCTTTTCCATATTGTCTTTGGCATCTTGCAAGTCAGGGTTTTTCTTTAACGCTTGCTGGTAAGCATCAATTGCTTCTTGATATTTTTGCATCTGTGCTAGGGCATTGCCTTGATTATAAAGACTGTTAGCGCTACCGGCTTGTTCACCTTGTGTGAATGCTTCAAGTGCTTTTTCATAATCACCGGCTTTGTAATATGCGCTACCTTGCCACTGCGAATTTTCAAACTGTTGAGCAGCACCTTGGTAGTTTTCTTGATTATATTGTTGTTGCGCTTGTTGATCGTTGGTTTGCCAAAGATCTTGCCATGTTTTTTGTAACAGTGACGGGGCCGGCGTATTTTCTGTTTCCTCATTCGCATAAGAAACAGGACTTATTAAGGAAAAAGAGAGTAAAAAAAATAAGGGAAGGCAGGTTAACGGTAAAATTAAAACAGCGCCGCCGCGACGAAAGTAATTTAAAACCATAGGCAAAACTAATAATAATAGCCATGCACCTTGCTCTTGCCATTGATCGCCTGTTTGCTGGCTTTGTTGTTGCTGACTTTTATCTTTGTCTAACACATCAAAGCTCTGGATAAGGTTATCAATATCACTATCACTATTACTAATAGTTTGGTAATTCCCTTGTCCGCGAGAAGCAAGTGACTGGAGTTTTTGTGTGGGGAGTCTAGGAACTACTATAGCGCTGTTATTGTCCTTTAATAATTCACCTGAGGGTAGTTTTATTGGTGCGCCATTTTGCGTACCAACGCCTAATATATTTAAACGATGACCATATTGACTTGACCATTCAAAAATATCACTTATTTCATTATTATCTACATCATCGGTAAACCAGTATATATCACCCGTTAAGTGACCAGCATTGGTAAGCATCTCATGCGCAAGTATTAAAGCGGCATAAGGGTTGGCTCCTAGTTCTGGCATGATCTCAGGCGTTAAAGAGGGCAATAATAATTCTATGTTTTTAACATCTTGCGTTAATGGGCTAATAACGAAAGCATCACCGGCATAGGCAACAAGGCCGACATCACCCTCATTAATTTTATTGAGTAAATCAATAGCTTTAAAGCGCGCACGCGTTAAGCGGTTTGGCTTTATGTCATTGGCGTACATGGAATAAGACATATCCATAATAAGGACAGAGCCACGCTCGGTTTGATAGACAGGTTGGGGTAGCTTTTGCCAAGCAGGACCCGCAAGGGCAATAATACTAAACAGACCGATAAAAAAAGGTTTAAGTAAAAAAAGACGCTCATGCCATGGTTGCTTGGCGGGTCGGGCAATATTGTTAGCACCTTCGACGAGTACCCCGCTCAAATGTGGAGGTAAAAAATTTTGCCAAGGGGATTGATTAAATTGATGTCTTTTTAACAGCCAAAGTACCAAGAATAATACAATAATTGCCAGTAACCAGAAAGGTCTGACAAAATGAAAGTTAGTTAAAAATAAATTATATGATGTCATTATTATCTAAATTATAAGACCTAAATTGTTCTACGAATAAAAGGGGATAAGTTAATAGCAAGCAAGTAGACTGTGCTCAATAGGAACGCTAACGATAATGGCCAGTAAAACAATGCTGTTAAAGGACGCATTTGCTGCTGATCTTGTTCTACTGGCTCTAGTTGGTCGAGTAAACTATAAATTAACTGCATACCTTGGCTGTCTTTGGCGCGAAAATATTTACCACCTGTTTGCTGTGCTAACTTAGTTAAGGTTCGCTCGTCTAACTCACTTGACGGATTGACACGACGGGTGCCAAAAAGCGATTTTTGCAACATAACCTCTGCACCAATACCTATAGCGTATATAGTAATATTTTTAGCAATAGCGAGTTCAAGCGCTTGTTCAGGCGTTATTTTTCCCGCCGTATTTTGACCATCGGTCAATAGTAATAAAATTTTGTTGGATTCTTTTTTAGCGTCAAAGCGTTTAACCGCAAGCGCTATGGCGTCACCGATAGCCGTTTTTTTGCCTACTAATCCTAATACACTTTCATCCAGCATTTGTTTCACGGTTTTTCTGTCAAACGTCATGGGTGTTTGCATATAAGCATCGTCGGCAAACAAGATCAAACCAAGGCGGTCTCCTATACGGCGTTCAATAAAGTCACCCAGTACTACTTTTAGCATATCTAAACGGTTTACGGCATTACCGTTTAAACTCATGTCTTCAATTTGCATACTGCCGGATAAATCAACAGCAATCATTATCTCTCTACCTTCTGTTGGAATATCAATGGCATCACCTAGCCATTCGGGTTGGCTTAATGCTAATACTGTTAACAACCAACATAAAGCTAAAATAATCAGTGGTGATTTTTTAGTTGCTTGAGTGGTGATATTTACCGAGATATTTGACAATAATTGCGGAATGACAAGTGCTGCACTCGTGCGATTGTTACGTTTTTGGGGAAGCCAATAAACTAATAAGGGTAGCGGTAATAACAATAATAACCAAGGCCAAGCAAAAGTGATCATGGACTAACTCCTTCAATTTTCTGATGAAGGTTACTGTGAGCATTATTGTGTGTGTCAGTATTTTTTTGTTCCGTTTGCTGCGATTCTTTTAGTGTTTTTGGAGGGAGTGCTTGATTGAGCCAAAGCAGTACAGCTTGCTGAAAGCTAGTATCTACTTCGTTATGAAAAGGTGCCTGATATTGACTTTTAAACGCTTCATTACTTAATTCAGTAAACTTTATTTGATGCTTTTGTGGTAATTGTTTTACTAAAAAATGTTGTAATGACTCACCATAAAGCTTGGCAAGTTCAACACGAGAAAAGTAATGCATAGCAGCCCATTTTAGTAAGGAGATGAGTTCGCTGTTGTTTATTTTTATATTATTTTTTAGCTGTGTTAATGCTTGTTTTTTTATTTGATTGCGCTTTGCTGATTTTTTGAATTTTACTATGATAAGTACAATAGCTAGTAATAGTAATACGGCTAATATCCACCAACCATAGGCGATGGGATAGTTGGTTATTTGCTCAGGCACATGAATATCTTGCAATGCTAACGGATTAGCGGGTAAGGCATTTGTTTGTATAGGATTAGTGTTTATTGGTTGCAAAACAGCGCTCCGTCTTTTAGTTGTTGTTCTAGCGTTTGTCCTGCGCTAAAACTAATAACTCTAGCGCCAGCCTTAGTGAGTAGCTTTGAGCATTGCTCAAAAACAGTTTCCGCTTCTTGCTTATATAGGGCTGCAGTTTTTGTGTCACCTAAAGTTAACTGTTGTCGATTGTTACCATCGGTTAGCGTTACATTTAGTTTGACTGAACTTGTGGGTAACGCTTGCTCAAGCGGGTCGGTAATTAAACAAATCACTAACTCACAATGTTTACTTATTTGCGTTAGGTGACGTAAGGCACTATTTTCTTGGCTTAAGCTTGTTTGTTTGTTGGTATTTTGAATCAATACATCTTTGATTGATTGTGCATCAGTAATTAAATAAACCAGTGAGCCGGGTTTGGCTATTTGCCTTATGCGAGCGCAGTTATCATTAAAATAACCTTGGTTATTAGCCGCCTGTTCTGACAATGGTTGATTTTTTGAGTTCTGTTGAGACTTATATTGCGAAGTTTTTTGTGGGTGATGTAAAGACGTTAGCGCATGTAAATAATGCAATACGCCTTCTTTACGACTTCTTGGCTTTAATTCTAAGTGTTCGGTTTGATTAAAAACGATACCACCTAAACGATCACCACGATTTTTTGCATGCCAAGCTACTAATGAGGCTAAATGTGCCGCTTGAACTGATTTAAATAATAGTTTACTACCAAAGTGCATACTGGCACTTAAATCTGTAGCGATAAGCACAGGACGTTCTAATTCCTCTCTAAATAGCTTTGTATGAGTTTTTCCTGTTCGGGCGGTTACTCGCCAGTCAATCGCACGAATGTCATCACCTGTTTGGTAATGACGAACCTCATCAAATTCCATACCGCGGCCTTTATTGCGCGATAAGTAATTACCAGACATTTGCCCGTGAATATTTTTTCTCGAGGATAAATCTATTAAGGCGGTTTTATTTTGGTAATGTAATAGCTCAGTCATGGCAAGTTCAACGCCATTACTGTTAATGCTTGCTAGTTGAACTTGACAATCCGATGCCGAAGAGCCTTGTTTATTATTCGCTGTTTTTTGTTTAAACCACATAAATCACTTCTTTTATTAGTAGCTAAGCAACGGCAACTAAGCTTAATAAGTGATCTATTAATTGGTTGGGCGTGATACCTTCTGCTTCAGCTTGATAGCTAAGAATTATTCTATGTCTTAATACATTGTGTAATACTTCTTGAATATCCTCGGGGCTAACATAATCTCGGTTATGTAACCACGCGCGTGCACGCGCACATCGATCTAAAGCGATAGTGGCACGAGGGCTAGCACCATAAGATAACCATGATTTTAATTTGTCGTCATACTTTTCTGGCTGGCGAGTCGCAATAATCAAATCAACCATATACGCTTCAAGTGTGGGTGCCATATGAATATTAAGTACTTGTTTTCGAGCATCAAAGATTTCTGTTTGGCTTAATACTCTTAGCGCTGGTGTGTCGTGATTAGCACCAATTAAGGCTTCACCACGGTTTAGTTTTAATATCGCTAGCTCACTTGTTGCATCAGGATAACCAATTTCTAAATGCATTAAAAATCGATCTAATTGCGCTTCAGGTAAAGGATAAGTACCTTCTTGCTCAATAGGGTTCTGAGTTGCCATGACTAAAAATAGTTCTGGTAGTTGGTACGTTTTTCTACCAACAGTGACTTGTCCCTCAGCCATCGCTTCTAATAACGCTGATTGTACTTTGGCAGGAGCACGGTTAATTTCATCAGCTAACACTAAATTTTGAAATAAAGGACCTGCTTGAAAAACAAACGTGCCATCTTCTGGGCGATATATATCGGTACCCGTTAAATCAGCGGGTAATAAATCGGGTGTAAATTGAATGCGATGAAAGTCTGCTTCTAGGCCATCAGCTAATGCATTAACAGCACGAGTTTTTGCTAAGCCAGGAGGACCTTCAACAATTAAATGACCATTTGCTAACAAGGCAATAAGTAGATTTTCAACAAAAGCAGGTTGACCAATAATTTGCGTAGATAAATGTTCTTTTAATGTGGAAAAATGTTCAATTGCCATGTTTACCCTGAATTTTATTTATTGTTTATATAGGAAAATAAGTGTTAGCTCAAATGCACTCTAGCATTTTATATAAGGTTAATGTTGAAGAAAACAAGTCTAGTTGTAACAATTTATACAGATTGTGCTTGGTCTAGGATGCAAAACAAGCATTGATATTTTTTGATAGTTCGTTAGAATCAAGGATAACCCTATAGAGGTCTGACCTCTTGATTTTGTTTTGTTTCATATTCAGCAAAATATAAATTGAAACCGTTAACCGGAGAAAAATAAATATGTCGATAAAAATGACCACGTCAACGGGTGAGCGTATTGCAGTTGTTGCCGGTCTTAGAACCCCTTTTGTGAAACAAGCGACCGCTTTTCATGGCGTGCCAGCTGTTGATTTAGGTAAGTTAGTTGTTAATGAATTATTGAAAAAACATGATGTAGATCCCGCTATCATTGATCAATGTGTTTTTGGTCAAGTGATACAAATGCCTGAAGCGCCAAATATTGCCCGTGAAATTGTACTAGGTACGGGCATGAATCCTCATACCGATGCTTATAGTGTTTCGCGTGCTTGTGCGACGAGTTTTCAATCAACAGTGAATATTGCTGAATCTATCATGGCAGGTTTTGTCGATGTTGGGATTGCCGGCGGCGCTGACTCTTCTTCTGTTGCACCTATTGGTATTTCGAAAAAGTTTGCTCGTACGTTATTAGATTTAAGTAAAACTAAAACTCTAGGCCAAAAAATTGCGTTGATTAGGAAGCTGGGTTTAAAAGATATACTTCCAGTTGCGCCTGCTGTCGCAGAATATTCCACTGGGATATCTATGGGACAAACGGCAGAGCAAATGGCTAAAACCTATAACATCTCTCGTGAAGAACAAGATGCCCTCGCGCACCGTTCACATATGTTAGCAGCGCAAAACTGGGCAGAAGGTAATCTTGCTGGTGAGGTGATGACGGCTCATAGCGAACCATATAAAAGTTTTATTGATAAAGATAACTGTATTCGTAAAAACTCTTCGTTATCGGGATACGCCAAACTGCGTCCTTGTTTTGATCGTAAGCATGGCACAGTTACCGCGGCGACTAGTACACCATTAACGGATGGTGGCGCGGCAATATTATTAATGCGCGAAGGCAGAGCAAAAGAGCTCGGTTATAAGCCGCTAGGGTATATTCGTAGTTTTGGCTTTGCCGCTATTGATGTTTGGCAAGATATGTTGATGGGGCCCAGTTATGCTACGCCAATTGCGTTAAAGCGTGCAGGCATGGAATTAGCTGATTTAGATCTGATTGAAATGCACGAAGCTTTTGCGGCACAAGCGTTAGCAAATATGAAAATGTTTGCCAGTGATAAATTTGCCAGAGAACACTTAGGGCGCGATAAAGCGATTGGTGAAATAGACATGGCTAAGTTTAATGTGATGGGCGGTTCACTGGCTTATGGTCATCCTTTTGCCGCAACAGGCGCTCGCTTGATTACACAAACCTTGAATGAATTAAATCGTCGTGGTGGTGGCGTAGGTTTAGCTACTGCTTGTGCGGCCGGTGGGTTAGGCGCTGCTATGATAGTGGAGACAGATTAATGAATGATACTATAAAAGAGACAACCAACGAGCTAAGCACTAGTAAAGAAAACCACTATAAAAGTAGTGCTTTTAGTTTGATTCGCCATGAAAATGGCATTGCTCATTTGGTGATGGATGTTGTTAATGACACCATGAATACGCTTAAAGCTGAGTTCACCGAGCAAGTTACTGATGTGCTAACTGAAATTAAAGGTGATTCATCTATTACCGGTATTGTTTTATGTAGTGGCAAGCAAGATTCTTTTGTTGCCGGTGCTGATATCAAGATGATAGATGATTGCAAAACGAGTGAAGAAGTCGTTGCACTTTCTCGCCAAGGTCAAAATATTTTTTTACAACTTGAACAGTTAACTATTCCTGTTGTTGCTGCCATTCATGGTGCATGCTTAGGAGGTGGATTAGAACTCGCAATGGCCTGTCACGCTCGTGTCTGTAGTGACAGTAGTAAAACGGTGTTAGGTTTACCTGAAGTGCAATTAGGTTTATTACCGGGTAGTGGCGGAACTCAACGGTTACCTAAGTTAGTGGGCGTACAAAAAGCATTAGATATGATGCTAACAGGTAAACAACTCAGAGCAAATCAAGCATTGAAAGCAGGTTTAGTGAACGATGTTGTCCCTAATAGTATTTTAATAGCGACCGCTGAAAACATGGCACTTGCAGGAAAATTCACACAAGCGGTAAAATTTAAATCAACATTAATGAATAAGTTTCTTGAAGGTACTTCTGTTGGTCGTGGTGTTGTTTACAAGCAAGCGAAAAAATCAGTTTTATCAAAAACGAAGGGTAACTATCCTGCACCAATAAAAATTATCGATTGTGTAAAAATAGGTATGGAGCAATCTTCAGCGAAAGGCTATCAAATTGAAGCGGAGCATTTTGCGGAGCTTGCCATGAGTGACGTATCCGCTCAATTACGTAACCTTTTCTTTGCGACCACCGCCATGAAAAAAGAACAGGGGATAGCGGATGTTATGCCTAAAAAAATTACTAAGGCCGGTGTGCTTGGTGGTGGTTTAATGGGGGGAGGAGTCGCTTTTGTTACCGCAACTAAGGCAAATATACCGGCACGTATTAACGATATTGGTCACCAAGGGATTAGTCATGCAATAAAATATAGTTATGATGTATTAGCTAAAAAAGTCAAACGTCGGTTTATTCGCAGCAGTGAAATGCAAAAGCAGTTGTCTATGATCACCGGCACCATTGATTACTCTGGCTTTAAAGATGCTGATATTGTAGTAGAAGCGGTATTTGAGAATTTAGAATTAAAGCAAAACATGGTGGTTGAGGTTGAACAACAGACTAACGCGTCAACGATATTTGCCAGTAATACTTCAAGTTTGCCTATTGGCAAAATTGCAGCTAAAGCAGCGCGCCCTGAAAATGTGATAGGTCTACATTATTTTTCACCAGTAGATAAAATGCCACTGGTAGAAATTATTCCTCATAACGCTACTTCGGATCAAACTATTTCAACGACAGTCGCATTTGCTAAAAAACAAGGTAAAACACCGATAGTTGTTAAAGATAAAGCCGGTTTTTATGTTAACCGTATTTTAGCGCCGTATATGAATGAAGCGGCTATTTTATTACTTGCAGGTGAGCCTATTGATAAGCTCGATAAAGCCTTAGTTGATTTTGGTTTCCCTATTGGACCAATGCAATTGCTAGATGAAGTAGGGATTGATGTTGGTGCGAAAATAAGTCCGATTTTGCAGGCGGAATTAGGTGAACGTTTTGCAGCGCCTGCCGCTTTTGATAAATTACTTAACGATGGTCGTTTAGGTAAAAAAGCCAATAAAGGTTTTTACTTATATGGTGACAATGTTAAGAAAGGACTTAAGCAGGGTTTTAAGCCAAAAGGGAAGCAAGTTGATACCAGTATTTATGCTTTATTAGGCGTAAATCCCGTTGGCAAGCTATCGGCTAATCAAATAGCCAAACGCTGTACCTATATGATGCTTAATGAAGCAGCACATTGTGTTGATGAAGGTATTGTTCGTAATGCTCGTGATGGTGATATTGGTGCTATTTTTGGTATTGGCTTCCCACCATTTTTAGGTGGACCATTTCGTTATATTGATAAAATTGGCGCAGCATCATTAGTAGAGCAGTTAACCCAATGGGTAAAACAATATGGTGAGCGTTATACACCTTGTGATGCGTTAGTTACCATGGCTAAAAATGGAGCTCGTTATTATTAATTTTTATAGATAACTCGTTTTACAATAAAGTAAATTGAACACGCTAACTCTTAGGAATTGGCGTTTTTTGTTTTACTTCTAGGAATAATATCCCTAGAAAGAGACACTTCATGGTGATGCAATAATGATCCGGCTAGTGGCAAAATAGATCCATAAAGACAGGTGTTCCTTTGTTATTGTATTTTCCTGTTGAATAGTTGTAATAAGCACTTTTTAGTTGAATTAAGCGGCTTATTTAATTATATTACCGCCGATTTGTAGATAATAAGCATTGAGATAATGAATGCAAGTCTTATTAGCCTTTAATTAGATAAATATTTTATTACGGTGGAAATCCGATGTTGTTACTTATAGTGTTGTTAGTGGTTTTTTTTAGTGTGCTCTGTGGCATTTTTTTTTATTGTCAGGCGCTAGTAACAGGCTTTGGTTGTAAACGATGGACTCTGGCGGGTATGTTTTTTGGCCCGTTAATTTGGCCGATGTTTTTGATGAAAAAACGTATGCAATTAAACTATTTATTTGGTTTTGATCAGTTGATTATTAGAGCTTAATAAAGCCAGAGTAAGTTTATGTGTTTTTTATTAAGGTTGAGTAGAACATAACAATAGTTATAGCTAAAGTTGCTAACACCCCCTGTTAGTAATTCTTTTATATCGTTTAATATAGCTCAATATGAATATTAGATGTGAACATTATTGCCTAGTCATTATTTAAGACCACCAAGTTTCTGGCTAGGTTTGTTAAACCTAGTGTGTTTTATTGAAGTTCCACATTATCAGCAACATAATCCACAATAGCTCAATTATTTTATTCTAATCATGGCAGATTGAAGTCATATAAATTTATCACAGAACACCGGGAGGCTTTGATCGATACTAAATAGATAAAATATTTATGTTGGTGATCGTAAAGTCTTTTTATGACGTATAAACACACAATAGTATAAATAATACGACGAACTTAAATGAAATATATCACTCAAGACGAACTGGTTAATATGCCAGCACGCTATAGAACTCAGGTTATAAATAGTTTATCAGGCTTTAAAAGTGCAAACCTTATTGGCACCAGTAATAAGGAAGGTATACACAATTTGGCAATTTTTAGTTCCGTAGTTCATTTAGGCGCTTCACCCGCCTTGGTTGGCTTTATTACCCGTCCAAACACTGTTGTTCGACATACCCTAGAAAATATTCAGCAAACAAAACAATTTACCATTAATCAAGTTAATGACAGGTTTTGGCAAGAGGCACATCAAACGTCTGCTCGGTATGACGCTGGTGAATGTGAATTTAAACAGACAGGGTTAACTGCTCTGGCTGTAGGCGGGGTTAACGCACCTTTTGTTAAAGAAAGTCGGCTCAAGTACGCTTTAAGGCTGAAAGAGATAGTACCCATTCAATTGAATGATACCTTATTAGTGATTGGCGAAATAACCGATATACTTTGTGATAAAGATGCGATTAAAGATGACGGATATATGGATATTGAATCATTAAATACTGTGATGGTTTCAGGGCTAGACAGCTACCACACAAGTAACCGGTTATCTCGTTTAAGTTATGCTAAACCAGGAATATTACCAACAAAAATTTCACTCGACGGAGAACCAGAAAATACCTACTGATAAAAAAGTTAAGTGTATTAAGGAAAGTAGATGAAATGGTCGAAAATACTTGGGTATTTAGGTTTACTACCGTTTATTACTTCTTTGTATTTAAGTACCGAAACAGTATTTTTGGGGATCTCTCCAAAGCAAGCCTTTATTGCCTATAGTGCTATTATCTTAAGTTTTATTGCCGGTACTATATGGCGAAAAGACACACAAATTTATCACGATAAACAGCATGTAATCAGTAATGTATTTAGTCTGCTAGCTTTTGTTTCTTTGATGGTTTATCACAACATAGCGTTAATCATCCTAGCGATAAGTTTTATGCTTTTATTTTTGTACGAAAAATCTTTAGGCAAACATAATAAACTACTTACTGAGTATATTAGCATGCGCTTTTGGTTAACTTTAATTGTGGTCTTACTGCATATCACCGCATATTTTTTGTGGTTTGGTTAATGTGATTACATGATGATTATTAGAAATAATTTTAGGAATAAATAGCTATGTTAACTATTTTTTACGATGGTAACTGTCCTCTGTGCGCTACAGAGATGGATCACATCAAAAAGCATGATGCTGAGAATCTGATTAGATTGGTTGATATACACCAAAATGATTTTGAATCAAAATATCCTTCAGTTAAATTTACCGACGCAATGAAAATATTGCATGGGCATTACCAAGGACAGCTTTTATTGGGTCTTGAAGTTACACATAGAGCGTGGACTTTGGTTGGTAAAGGGTTTTGGGTGGCGCCACTTAATTGGCCAGTATTTAAAACATTAAGTCATTGGGTATATTTAGGATTAGCTAAATATCGACATCCAATTTCAGCATTTCTCGCCAAAATTTTTGGCATAAAAACAGCTAGCTGTAGCTCAGGAACTTGTTATGATAACTCAAAAAACACTGATAATCGGCGCAAATAGTGATATTGGTAAAGCTATTTCTACTGAAATAGAGCGTTCAGAAAATACCGGCTTAATCCTGATTAGTCGACGTCTAACTAATGACAACTCAGCAGATGGTGATGCACAAAGCCTGAATGTTAAAAAAATCATGGTTAAAGATTACCAAGCTCAATCAATCGATCAAGCCATTATTGAGCTTGCAGCTTATGATGATGCACCTATTACGCGCGTATTTGTCTGTAACGGCATACTTCATAATGAGAATGTTCAACCAGAAAAGCGCTTGGAAGATTTTGATGTGGAATCGTTTCAACAGGTAATCACTTCAAACACCTTAACACCGATGTTATGGATACAAAAGTTAACCTCTTTACTGACAGGTAAGTTACCTTGCAAATTTGTGGTATTTAGTGCCCGAGTAGGCAGTATCAGTGATAATCGTTTAGGCGGTTGGTATAGTTATAGGGCATCTAAAGCGGCGTTAAACATGATGATTAAAACTGCTGCTATTGAGTTTGCACGTCGAGCCAAAAATATAAAACTGATTGCTTTTCATCCGGGAACAACCGATACACCCTTATCTAAACCTTTCCAAAAAAATGTACCGAGCAACAAACTATTTACTAGTGAATTTGTTGCCAAACAACTGTTAGATATTGTTGAAAATGCACCAGTGGATCAAACAGCAAGTTATCTTGATTGGGAGGGAAAGTCGATTAACTGGTAAATTTAATTTGTAAAAAAGAAACTAAGATGACAATAAATGTTTAAATTACTGCCAACCAATTCGCCAATTATTGTTATCTTTTAGTTTACGCCAATCAATTTCGTATTCATTTTTAGTCATCACGGCTTCTATCATGCAGCTAACCACTGTTTGATTTTCATCATACTTAACCACCGTAATGATAAAATGTTTTTCTTTGTTCGTTACGTTAACTTTAGTCCACTTGCTGTGGATGAGTGATTTTGGACTTATTTTATTGATGTATTTATTCATATCTTTCATCTTTGTTGAGTTAATTATTAAAAAACAAATTTAAATATGTACACTAAATACAGATAATAAAAATTTCCCTGCCACTTTTTTCGTCACTAAAAATCCTACTTGTCGAATAGCTTCCGATTTAAGAACGGGGGCATTAGTCATGATACGTCCTCGAAACGAGGCTTGAAAATCAGCTAGTATAAAGGTCAATGTCTCTCGTTGACCTGCGACTGTATCGAAGTCGTGCTTATAAGCTAAACGATAACCATCAAGACTTACAATCATTCTTAACTGATAAGTCGTTCCGTCACCTTCGACATCAATACTAACGGTATCAAGGTTGTTGGGTAAAGGCTCAATCATCTTAAAAACAGAACTGAAACCACCATTATTTTTCAGTGAGATATAACCAGTAAACATGCCTTTATCTTGTTCGAATAAAAAGCGACCTTCAGATTCACCCCCCATTACATCATCATTGGTTATGCGCCAATTCTCAGTGTTTTTTTGTTCAGTAAAATTTATCATTATGGATGGCTCTTTTTTGAAGGTAGTAACCTGCTGCATTTCTTGATTACCAACTTGGTTGTGGGTCTCTTTACCCTCAGTAAAAAGCGTAAAGAATAAAAATCCTAAAGAAAAATATAAAACAATAAATATCGACAGGTTTGCCAATTTTATTACTTTGCCATGATTTTTTGTCCATACACTTATGCATCTTCTACGATACATAGCTGCTCAATCGTTCTGCTTAATTCTGTTAGATTATGCACCTCAATCGTTGCTAAATCGGCGTAGCTCATTTTTTTACCGTAGGTAATAAGGCAGGACATCGTATTGGCATTTTGTGCTGCTTGCAGATCATAGAGATAGTCACCTACGTATAATAAATTTTCAGGTGGAGTATTCCACTTCTTAGCTACATCTAATAAAGCATCTGGGGCAGGTTTAGCTTTATGATCTTCCCTCGTTAATACTGTCGGGATATTAATACTATTCTGTTGGATTTTTAATAAAGCCGCTTGATTACAATTGCGCGTAACAATAGCACAAGGAATTTCTAATTCAGATAATAATGTTAAAAGCACGTCAGTGCCGGCAAGTTTTGTCGCACTATGGGCGTCAGTCATTTCGTATTTAACCAGCAATTTGTGGGCATCAATCTTTTGCTTTTGAGGTAAGGTATCTACAAAATCTAATAAGTCGATATCTTTTGGGCAACCTAAATCAGATCTTATCTTGTCAAAGTTTAGAGATGAGGATACCAAGGTGTTATCTAGATCAAATATAACCCCTAACAGTTTATGTGTTAACAACGTTTCATGTCTCTTGTGCCTTTCATTAATTAATGGTTATTCATAAGTGAGTTTACTTTCTTATTAAATTTTTCAAAGGTATCTTCTTCTTTATATTCGACACTGAATTTTCCATGAAATAATATGGTTATTGTTAAATCGTTATAGGCTAACCAACAGGTATAACCATCAAAGTCATGCCATGCTCGAATACCTCGAAATTCATATGCCCCATTTGATTTAATACCGTTGGTAGATATTAAATCAAAAATTCGTAAAAAATCTCGAGTTGTTAATGTGTTATTTATCATGGTTATAAAATTTAATTCCTGTCTTGGTATAATCTTTAGTACGTTATGACAGTATATTAAGATCAAATTATTTACTGTATAGAGCCTTCAATATAACAACTATTCTTTAATTTTTTGCCTTACGGTATCGATTTATCAAACCCGAGAATAATTTTAGTTGCTTGTTTTTTGCTTGGTCCAGATAAGCATAATAACCACTCCGATTAATCATCATGATTTAAAGCGGCCCCTCGAAACATAACCAGAATGTTATTTATAAAGAATAACTTTAATCTAATTATAAATTATTTTTTATATTAATGAGATAAGAGGTGAAAGCGAGTTCATTTCAATGTATAAAGATAGGTATGTTTTAGATGGCTAGATAGCTAGTTTTTTATTAATAGTATAAGTAAAAAAAGGTTTTAAAAGAGATGAAACAAGATACTAAAATTGTTACCGCAGGTCGTAAAGCTAAGTGGACTAACGGTGTAGTTAACCCAAGTGTTACTCGTGCTTCTACCGTAGTATTTAATACAGTTGCAGAAATGAACAACGCCTTAAAAAACCGTAATAATCAAACTATGGTGTACGGCAGACGTGGAACTACTACAGCATTTGCCTTTAGTGATGCTATGACAGAGCTTGAAGGTGGTGCAGGCTGTGCGCTTTACCCTTCAGGTACTGCTGCTATAACTAATGCAATTATTTCTTTTGTGCAAACTGGTGACCATATCTTAATGGTTGATAGTGCTTATGAGCCCACTCGTGATTACTGCGATAAAATTTTGGCTAAAATGGGCGTAGAAACAACGTATTATGATCCATTAATTGGTGCAGGCATTGAAGCATTGATTCAGCCTAATACCCGTATTGTGTTTTTAGAGTCACCGGGCTCAATTACCATGGAAGTTCAAGACGTACCAACTATTAGTGCTATTGCCCATAAGCATGATTGTATTGTGATGCTTGATAATACTTGGGGTGCAGGTATTAACTTTAAACCATTTGATTATGGTGTTGATATTAGCGTACAAGCGGCGACCAAGTATATTGTTGGTCACTCCGATGTGATGTTAGGTACGGCAACGGCAGTTGAAAAATATTGGCCACAATTACGTGATAATAGTTACTTAATGGGGCAATGTACGTCACCTGATGATCTTTATCTTGCTCTGCGCGGTATCCGTACTATTGGTGTACGTTTAAAGCAGCATCAACAAAGCGCACTAAAGGTCGCTAATTGGTTAAAAGGTAGAGCTGAGGTTGATACTATTTTGCATCCTGCATTTGACTCTTGTCCGGGACATGAATTTTTCAAACGTGATTTTACGGGCTCTAATGGCTTATTTTCCTTTACCTTGAATTGTGGTAATAGAGAGGCGTTAACGGCATTTCTGGATGGTTTATCTCATTTTAAAATGGGTTACTCATGGGGAGGATTTGAGTCATTAATTCTAGGAATAACTAGTTTGGATTCAATTCGTAGTGCGACCAAGTGGACCACTGAATATCCGTTAATCCGCTTGCATATCGGTTTAGAAGATGTAGATGATTTAATTGAAGATCTTGAACAGGGTTTTGTAAGGTTTAATGAGAAACTGTAAATACATGACGATACCTTTTAAGCAGAGTGATTTGCGTTATTAGCATTCTTTAGTACGATTGAATTGCACTAAATTATTTAAGGAGTTTAACGGTTGTGTAAACTCCTTCAATTAATATTTACTTTCCGAGTAAAGTAAATATTTTCTTCGCAATATCAGTATTATCTTGTGAACCGTTAAATAACTCACATCGCTTGCCAAAAGCAAATACTGGTACGTCTATGGCGGTATGCCCCCCTGTTGTCCAACCGCTGTTAGTACGGTTGTCAATAATGTGTTTTACGTTTTCTAGCATCGCTAGTTCGGTAGATGATACTTTTTTATCTTGATAAATGTTCTTGCTGTTTTCTAGCTTTGGCGTCGTTTTAGATTTTTTAAGTAAACTTAATTCTTCTTGGTTTAATTCTAAATTAAACAACCTATTGGCAGAATCAGCATGTATTTCATTAGCGACTAATTGCTTAGCAATATAATTAACAGAATGTTGCATAGTCTGTAATACCTTAGCTTCCCATTCATATTTACCGTTAGCGGCTAGGGTAAAACCACCTGTACTATGATCAGCCGTAACAATAACAAGGGTGTCAGGGTGACGTTCAACAAAGTGCTCTAGATATTTTAATGTTTCAGCTAAATCGTCCATTTCAGCCATTGCATCACTAATGTCGTTAGCATGTCCTGCCCAGTCAATCTGGCTTGCTTCTATGAGCATGAAAAGCCCCTTGCCAGGAGAGTTATCATGCTTTTGTAAATTAACAAGGTGATGCAATGCTGACTTGGTCATAGTTGATAAACGGTGCTTATTGGTATCATCTAATGCCCAAGGTAGACCTATATCAGCAAACAGTCCTAAAACAGGTTTATTATTAGGTAAGTTTATTAAGTCTTGATAATTGTCTAGGTAATGAAATCCCGCTTCTTTAAATTCATCCACTAAGTTTCTGTCTTCACGAATGAAATATTTCCAACCACCGCCGAAGTATAAGTCAGCCTTAATTCCATCATCTAAATAACTATCAGCGATTGCATTATAGTTTTTACGGCTTTCATTATGTGTTAGATAAGAGGCAGGTGTTGCATGGTTAATTTGTGAGGTTACAACAATCCCCGTTTTTTTACCTTGTAATTTTGACCATTCCAATACGGTTTGAAGTTCATTTTTATTTATATCAACACCGATAGCACCATTGTAGCTTTTTATTCCTGTTGCTAGTGCGGTAGCACTGGCAGCTGAATCGGTAACTATGCCTGAAACCGATGCAGGGTAAGTACTAGAAAAACCTTTTAAGTGTCGATCGAATACAGTGGTTTCAATCATTTCTGTTTTTGGATTATCACTAAAATAACGATATGCGGTGGTGTAGGCAGGTCCCATACCATCACCAATGACCATAATAATATTTTTAGGTGCCGTTTCTTGTTTAGCGGTTACGGTGCTAAAACAAGATGTTGTACTTAAAGAAAGTACTAAAAATGGTATAAATTGTCTCATTTATTTTCTGCTATATTAATTAGTTCTAAATCAATCCATACCAATCGATGATCGGATGAGGTTTGTCTATTTTTGATTAAACGGTGTATGTTTATTTTGTTGTAGCCAAAATACGCCAGATTCTTTAATAATAAAACCAAATGTTGAGGGTAATACATAATCAGCATAGTGTGGTGTAGCCAACCAAATTATAAAAATAAAACTAACAGAATTAATTGATTGTATTTGAATATTGTCAATTCAGCACTGAAAATATTTGGCTTTCTTTTGAACCGATTGATGAAGATAGGTACACGTGAAACCTTGCAAGTATTTATTCCCCTGAATAATTTATTTTCATTAAATTATTGATGACAGTCTTAATCATATCGCTATTCGTCCAAAAGCACAAAAGTTGACCTTTGGGTGTGTTTATTCTATTTGAAATTGATAAGAGCAATATTTTTTATTGCAAATAATGTAAACGTTATTATTGACTAATAAAAAGTAAAAATTTCTGTTAGATGCTTTATTCCTACACGTTATTTTTAATAAAATATAACAGGCTGTATGCGTATAGAATGTTGATATTACGCTATTTCCTCAATAAATCAGGGTAAAAACTTTGATGATAAATACTGGCCGAAATAGATTTAGATTTATTTATCCATAGCGATACTTTAAGGCTAGAATAAACAAGATAGTAAAGCACTTAAATTTTTATTTAAATCCGATTGTTGGTTTGTTTTACCACGTAGAACAAACAATCTTTCAATGCAATCTGCTTATCAGTGGTTGCTTTGAATATTCGTAAATTTTGCTTGCACACTAATTGATTTTCACGGGTGTAAAAATACTCATCAATAACATTACAACCGTGTTTATTGAGTAAACGTAAATTTTTAAGACCATCGCCATCAATCCAACCGATCATTTCACCTTTATTCGCGCCACCAAAATTGAAACAGTCTATGTTATGTTTTAGTGTTATGCCGCTATAACCTTCATCATGTTCAGCATAAGATAAATGGACACCTTCGCTAACTTGTAATCTAAGGGGTAAGTAAATAACTTCAATACATGTTTCTGGTTGAATATAGTCAATGTATTCATAGGTTGCTATGTGGCATATTCCGGCATAAGCCATCTCATGGGCTTGCTCATCAAAACGGCCGCCACATTCTACTGTAATAGACGGACACGAGAAATCTTGCTCCATTAGTGAGCCTAACTCTAAATCAGAGAGAACTAATGTTTGGCAAAAAAAGGAAGCCAGTGAGATAGTTTCTGTTGTGATGCTAGTGCTTATGGCAAAAGTAGGACAAGGGCTCGGCGCATTATGAAGATCCACCACCATTTCAGGATTGACATCTTTAATGGTTTGCACAATTAATTGTGCTCTTGCGTAGCTGCCTACTTGGTTTTCTATTTGAATTTTATCGTACTCTTGATTGCCAAAACAACGGTTTATATCTTCGCTGTCATCAACAAAGCGTTTAGATAATAATGGTTTGACACAAGCCGCTTCTACAGAGCAAATAATAAAACGTAAATTGGTATTGGGAAGTTCTTTTACATTTCGTGTCGTTAGCCAACGGTGCAATGCGATTAAACCTGAAGGTTCACTACCTTGTAAAAGTGTCGTGATCACCCGACATTTCTTGGTCTTCAAGCCAGTAATATCAATAATTGTTGGACCAATCATTGATAATAAAAACTGTTCATAATCAGCATGTAAATCTTGCCAATTTGGGTCTTGTAGATAGTTGATCTCGTTAAAGTCTATTTTCATATTTTCACCTCCACGGATTGGATGAATGTGTTAAGTAACCAATAATATTAGCATGCCATACATTGAGTTTACTTGGTGTTGATTCAGGTCAATAAAAGTGATTGAGCAGTGTGAGTTTTCTCAAAAAAAAACATGATAATGGTTTTGTCGCCATTTTTTTTAACGTAAACTATTCCTAAGTTTTCTAATCCACGAGTAGTTTATGTCTGAAGAAACAATTTTTTCTAAAATTATTAGACAAGAAATTCCAACCCCACTTTTATATCAAGATGAGTTAGTTAGTGCTTTTAGAGATATATCGCCTAGAGTGAGTACTCATATATTAATTGTACCTAATAAGCATATAGCAACAATTAACGAGGTAACTGATGCCGACGAGTTAACGATGGGACGAATGATCAGTGTGGCGAAAAAACTCGCTAAACAAGAAGGCATTGCCGAAAATGGTTATCGCTTGATTATAAATTGCAATGCAGATGGCGGACAAGAAGTCCCTCATATTCATATGCACTTACTTGGTGGTCAGCGATTAGGTGCTATGTTGTCAATTAAATGAATAATTTACTTAGTCTTTAAAAAAGCTAAAGGGCTTAAGGTGAGTAGCAGTTATAACGAAAAAGTTAAGTAGACCATTAATAACTAATTCATATTTATCTGTAATTTTTCATGTCTTCTATTTAACCGTCTATACTCGTTTTAGAGTAATAATAAAAAGAGAAAAATCATGAATGTTAGTTATATTGTGCATGTTTCGGGCAAAGTACAAGGTGTTTATTTTAGAGTATCTAGTCAGCAAAAAGCCATTGACTATGGCTTAAGTGGTTATGCTAGAAATTTAGCCGATGGTGATGTTGAAGTTTTTTTATCAGGTGAACAGGAGAATGTAAATAAAATGTTAGCTTGGTTAAAGCATGGACCTGAACAGGCAGCAGTAACTAAGATGCAACAAAAAAAAGTAGATTGGCAAGCGCATAGTTTTTTTTCAATTAGCTAACATGCTTTAAAATCTAACAGCAAAAAAGTAAACGCTATTCATCTATAAATTGAAAACGTTGTAGCGTTTTACCTTCTCGAGTAATGGTTTCATTAAACATGGCTAAAGGTCGAACCCATATATCATCTTTGCTATCAAGGGGGTGATATACAACAAGTGCTTCCTCAGTTTCGCTATGCCTTGCAAGATGAAGCACTTGATAATAATTACCTTTGAAATGTTGATACTTACCTAATTTAATCATTATAATTCCTATGTTGATAATTGTTGCAAGCTACTGAAGCTTGCAACGTAATATTGTATGTTCTCAGTATGATACTCGCAATGCTTGTTCACCACGAGCTATTCCAACACAGCCAGAGTGTACTGATTCAATAATTTCAGATTCATGACTCAATGTTTCAATAAACGTATTTGATTTTTCACTATTGCCCGTTAACGGTTCCTATTACTATCAACCATTAAATTAAAAACTTTCTGAAAAATAAATCTTGCAGTAAATTTTGAAGGTAAAATAATATCGGTAATCAATTACTCTTTCTGTTTAAATATCGAAATATGTTTTATAGTCATAATTATACCGTATGCCGATAGTTACAATTTGGTACTTCATTACCTGAATACATGAGAAAAGGTATGTGTATCGAATCATTATGATTAAAGGAGAAAATTATGACCTTAATGAAAAAAATAATTACTGCTGTATTACTTATTTCAGTCGCGAGTTGTTCAACTACCTATGAAGCAAAAATCAATTTTGATAAAAATAGTAAAGTTGACACTTTACAATACAAAACCTTTGCGTGGTTAACGTCAGGTAAAATTATGGCACCGCCGGAAGATATTAACCCAGTGATGAAACTGCGTGTTGATGAAGAAATTGAGAAAGCTTTTATGGCTAAAGGTTATCAGTTGATTAATGATGCTGAAAAAGCAGATTTTACGATTTCATATACTGTAGGTAATCGAGATAAAATTAAAGTCAGTAGTTACCCTATAAACTACAATGTAGGTTTTGGTTGGGGACTAGGCTACTATGGTGGCGGTATGTACGATACACAAATGAGTATAAAAACTCATGTTCGTCAATATACTCAAGGTAAGTTAGCGATTGATGTTTACGATGTTAAATCTCATCAACCAGCATGGCATGGTTGGGCAGTAAAGCGTATTAGCTCTAAGGATAAAGAAATGCCATCATCGGCGATTAAAGATATAGTTCATAAATTGGTTATTCAATTTAACTAACGTAAGTTTAACCATTACTTTATCAAAACCAGCGGCTAGGTTATTCACTATCACTATCACTATGGACATGGTGATATATTGTCAGATTTAAACGCTTTATGTTAGCAATATACTTAGGTAGTAATTAATGTTTCATCATAAAAAAGGTAGTTTTAGTGCTTGGATGCTAAGACTCAGAAAAATAATACGTTGGCCTCTAATGACAACAAGAGAGCCAGAAACGTGTGCGCAACATTCCTTTGAAGTCGCACTTATTAGCCATCAAATTGCACTGATTGGTCAGATTAAATTTAATCGTGATTATGATCCAGCATCCATAGCATTAGCTGCACTTTATCATGAAGCGAGTGAGTCGGGAGGCGTTGGCGATATTCCTAGCCCGTTAAAGTATTATAACCCTGAATTAACTAAGCAAATTAAAAAAATTGAAAATGAAGTTGAGCATTCTATGGTATATAAAGGTTTGCCTGACTATCTGCAAAAGACAATGGCTCCCTTAGTTATACAGCTAAAGGTTGATAAACAGACTAAAGCTATTGTTAAAGCAGCAGATGATCTTGCCGCTTTTCACTATAGCTTATCAGAAGTAAATGGCGGCAACCGAGAGTTTACTGATGCAGCTAAATTATTAGAAAAAAGAGTAAAGGAACATTGTCAGCAATGGGAAGAAGTGAATGAATATTATCACTCGCAATTTCCGGCTTGTATGCAAACACTGGACGAGCTTTCTCGTCCACATGATTAAGCCTATTTACAATTGTTTATAAGTAGCAAAGAAATTTTTCAGCTTGTCTATTGCAGGTACTAATTCATCAACATGTGGTAAAAATACTAATCTAAAGTAATTCTGTGCTTTAATATTAAAGGCACTCCCGTGAACAAGTAGTATTTTTTCTTGTTTAAGTAAATCTAAAATCATTTTTTCATCATTGGTAATGTTAAACTTTTCAGCGTCTACTTTTACAAATAAATATAATGCTCCCATCGCAGGGTGGCATGATAAACCATCTATATTATTGATCATTTTAGCAGCCACGTTACGCTGTTTTAATAATCGACCATCGCCTGAAATAAGTTCATTAATACTTTGATAGCCGCCTAATGCAGTTTGAATGGCATGTTGACTTGGTACATTAGGGCACATGCGCATTGAGGCTAAAATGGTCAACCCTTCTACATAATCATTAGCGTGAATTTTAGGACCCGATAAAACCATCCATCCTGCTCTAAATCCGGCTATTCGGTAATTTTTAGATAAACCACCCATGGTAATAATAAATACATCTTGGGTAAGTGATGCTGTTGGGATATGTTTTGCTTCATCATATAAAATTTTATCGTAAATTTCATCGCTGAAAATAATTAGACTATGTTTTCTTGCTAGGGCAATAATACCTTGTAATATTTCTTCAGGGTAAACCGCTCCTGTTGGGTTATTTGGATTGATCAAAACAATCGCTTTGGTTTTGTCAGTAATTTTACTTTCCATATCGTCAAGATCAGGATACCAACTGTTTTCGTCATCACAAATATAATGAACAGGGCTACCACCAGAAAGTGCTACTGCAGCTGTCCATAACGGATAATCGGGTGCGGGAATTAAAACTTCATCGCCATTGTTTAGTAAGCCTTGCATTGCCATCACAATTAGCTCGCTAACGCCATTACCGATAAATATATCTTCAACACTTACATCTTTAATGCCTTGTTGTTGAAAATACTGCATTACAGCCACACGAGCAGAGTAAATACCTTGAGATTCGCTATAGCCTTGAGAATTAGGTAAGTTATGAATAACGTCTTTTAAAATATCATCGGGCGCTTCAAAACCAAAAGGGGCAGGGTTGCCTATATTCAATTTAAGAATTTTATGCCCTTCATCTTCTAAACGACGTGCCTCTGCTGCTATTTGTCCTCTAATTTCATAACAAACATTGTTTAATTTAGATGACTTTATTATAGCTTTCATGATGAGATTACTTCTTCAATTAATGTATATATGATAAGGACTTCCATTGTTGCTAATATTAGCGACTATTGAAATAGATAATGGTAAATTTTTAACGATAATTTGCATTATTTTTATATAAAAGAATAGTTCTTTAGTTTTTGCCATTAAAAAAGGGGCAAATAGCCCCTCTAAAAAATCACTTTATATAATTTGCTAACAATTAGCTAAAAAGCGACATGATTTCATCAATAGCAAGTAAAGACTTTTCACCGGTAATTCGATTTTTTACTTCTACTTGTTGCGCATCTAAGTTGCGTTCGCCGATAATAACTAATAAAGGTGTGCCCATTAATTCGTGATCAGCAAACATAACACCAGGTCGTTCTTTTCTATCATCAAACAGTACTTCAATACCCGCTTGGTTAAACTGTTCATATAATGCTTCAGCCGTTTCTTTTACGCGAGCTGATTTAGCCATATTCATTGGTACAATAGCCACTTGGAAAGGCGCAATAGCTTTTGGCCATTTAATACCATATTTATCATGGTTTTGCTCAATTGCAGCAGCGACAATACGTGATACGCCAATACCATAGCAACCCATGGTTAAGGTTTGGTTTTTGCCGCCTTCATTCAATACTGCGCAGCCCATAGTTTCAGCATATTTTGTGCCTAATTGAAAAATATGACCTACTTCAATACCACGTTTAATAACAATATTTCCTTGGCCACAAGGACTAGGATCACCGGTTACAACATTACGAATATCTGCAACCTGATAAGTAGCACAATCTCTTTGCCAGTTTACACCGATTAAGTGGTTGTCATTTTCATTGGCGCCACAAACAAAGTCGCTTAATTGTGCAGCGCTGCGATCTACAATTATATCAATAGCTAAGCCAACTGGGCCAATAGAGCCAGCATTACAATCTGCAGAAGCTAATATTTGCTCTTCGTTGGCAAATGTTAGTGGTGAGGCTACTTGTGATAAATGTTCTACTTTAACTTCATTAAGTTGATGATCACCCCGAACTACTAAGGCCACGATAGGTGTTTCACCTTGCTCATTTTCAATACCACAAACAAGTAGCGTTTTAACGGTAGTGTTTACATCAACAGTTAAAAAGTTTACAACTTCTTCAATAGATTTAACATCTGGAGTGGCAACTTTTGTCAATGCTTGTGTTGGCTCTGCGCGTGCTGTTTGTGGCGCTAACGCTTCGGCTTTTTCAACATTGGCAGCAAAGTCACTGGCATCACTAAAAGCGATGTCATCTTCACCTGAATCGGCAAGCACATGAAATTCATGGCTGGCATCGCCGCCAATCGAGCCGCTGTCAGCTAAAACAGGGCGATAATCTAAACCTAAACGGTCGAAAATACGGCAATAAGCATCAAACATTGTTTGATAAGTCTTTTCTAAGGATTCTTGCTCTAAATGAAAAGAATACGCATCTTTCATTAAAAATTCACGACCACGCATTACACCAAAACGAGGACGAATCTCATCGCGAAATTTGGTTTGAATTTGAAATAATGTTAACGGTAATTGCTTGTAACTATTTAGCTCGTTTGCAACTAATTTAGTGATTACTTCTTCATGTGTTGGGCCTAAAACAAAAGGGCGCTTATGGCGATCATTTAAACGTAATAGCTCTGGACCATAATCGTTCAATCGCCCAGATTCTTCCCATAAATCTGCAGGTTGAACCATTGGCATTAATATTTCGTTAGCACCGGCACGTTGCATTTCTTCACGAACGATGTTTTCTACTTTTTGCAACACACGCAAGCCAGTGGGTAGCCAGGTATATAAACCTGAAGCTAGATTACGTACAAGACCTGCACGTAGCATTAATTGATGGCTAATAACTTCGGCACTAGCGGGGGTTTCTTTTAAAGTAGATAGTAAATATTGACTGGTACGCATCACTAAAATTTTCCGTAAAATACATGTAAGCGAGATTAGCTCTGATCAGACATGAAGACAAATGAAATTCTCGCTATTCTATCAGGGAGATTAGTGATGAAAAAGTAATAAATAATAAATTTTAACTCTCGTTATGTTCTTTATAGAAATAAGCACAAATACGGCCATAATAAAACTGTCGATAAAGGCTTTATTTTGTGCAGAGGTGGAGTATAGTGCGACTTATTGAAAAAGTGTTATTTCACTATTAACGGGAAACCCATGAACATTAGTTTAGTTAGAGCCGATTATAAAAATGAGCAACATGCTAAAGATTTAATTATGCTATTAAATGCTTATGCGCTTGATGAAATGGGGGGTACTGAAGCGCTAAGTAGTGAGGTACAAAAAAATCTTGTACCAACCATGAGTAAACGTAGTGATGTATTTACGGTACTTGCTTATGTTGATGAAGAGCCTGCAGGTATTATTAATTGCGTAGAAGGTTTTTCTACTTTTAGTTGTAAATCATTAATAAATATACATGATTGTGGCGTTTTAGCTAAATACCGTGGTCTTGGTTTGAGTTTGAAAATGTTTGGTAAAGTGGAAAAAATAGCAAGAGAAATGGGCTGTTGTAAATTAACCCTAGAAGTTTTACAGGGGAACAAGGTAGCTCAAAATGCCTATAAAAAATTAGGCTTTTCTGGTTATGAACTAGATCCTAAACTAGGGCATGCACTTTTTTGGGAAAAGAAATTAAAGTAGCCGTAGTCAGTAAAAATAATTCCGTTAAAACGAAATGGGTTTTCTTTTACCTTTTTTAGCAGTAGATTCATCGTTGGATATTACTGCTGATTTCTTAACGGGCTTAACCATTTGTTCCTGCTTAGGAGCAAAACTAGCCATACTTTTTGTTTCAGTCGGCTTTTCTATTTTATCTTCATTGAATTCATTTTCTAAATTTTCATTCACAATGATCTGTAACGTTTCACCATTAAATTCAACGATGTCGTTATCATAAACTTTTTTCCGTTTTTGATACTCGACTTCCCCATTTAGTAAAACGTAGCCTTCACTAATAACCACTTTGGCTTCACCACCGCCAGCGACTAAATTAGCAATTTTTAATAATTTACATAATTCTATAGGTTGTTGATCTAACTCTATTTCTAAATAACTTTCTGACATTATATTATTCAATTCACTTAAAAAATAATCAATGCTATTTTATCAGCAATTGATGTATTAAAAAATATAAAACTAAAAATAACTTGATTAAGTGGTTAGACCAGTGCTTTAATCAGCACTAATCTATTTAGCTGAAAGCATGTATTTGAAACTCCAGCTATTAAAATCATCTAGTGGTAGGAGCAAAAATGCTTAGTTACAAGGCACCCATAACAGACATAAAATTTTTAATTGAAGATGTTTTTGATTATTATGATCACTATAAAAAATATCCAGAATTTGAAGACGCAACTCCTGATATGGTTGATGCTATTTTTCAAGAGTGTGCCAAGTTTTGTGAAAATGAACTACTTCCTTTATACCAAAGTGGTGATAAGGAAGGCTGCAAATGGGACAAAGGTGTTGTAACTACACCTAAAGGCTTTAAAGCCGCGTATGATCAATATGTAGCGGGTGGATGGCAAAGTTTATCTCATCCTGTCGAGCATGGTGGGCAAGGTCTACCCCCTTCGTTAGGTATGGTTAAGTCTGAAATGATGGGCACAGCAAATTGGTCGTGGTCTATGTATCCCGGTTTAAGCCATGGCGCTATGAATACGGTACAAACTCACGGGAGTAATGAGCAAAAAAAATTATACCTAACCCAGCTAACAGAGGGCACTTGGACGGGCACTATGTGTTTAACCGAACCTCAATGTGGTACTGATTTAGGCCAAGTAAAAACTAAAGCTACGCCAAATGGCGATGGTACCTATAATATTACCGGGACTAAAATTTTCATCTCTGCTGGAGAACATGATTTAACCGATAATATAATTCATATTGTTCTTGCTAGGCTCCCGGATGCGCCAGCTGGCACTCGTGGTATTTCTTTATTTATTGTGCCTAAGATTAAAACAGATGCTCAAGGGAATTTAGGCGAGGGTAACCATGTTACGTGTGGTTCTATTGAAGATAAAATGGGTATTAAGGCTTCTTCTACTGCGGTATTAAATTTTGACAATGCAGTTGGCGAATTAATAGGTCCTGAAAATAAAGGCTTAGAATGTATGTTCACCTTTATGAATACTGCTCGTGTCGGTACCGCTTTACAAGGAATATGTAGTGCTGAGTTGGCTTATCAAAATTCATTGATTTACGCTAAAGAGCGATTGTCTATGCGTGCGCTTACGGGAAAAAAATTTCCAGAACAAGTTGCTGATCCTATTATCGTTCATCCTGATGTACGTAAAATGTTGATGACACAAAAAGCGATTTCTGAAGGCGGCCGTGCCATGATTTATTATACTGCTAAAATTGTTGATGATATTGAAATGGCTAAAACTGATGCGGATAGAAAAGCCGCAGATGACAAATTAGGTTTTATTACACCTATCTTAAAAGCATTCTTAACTGAGCTTGGTTGTGAAAGTGCCAGTCATGGTTTACAAATATTTGGTGGCCATGGTTACATTAAAGAGTGGGGCATGGAGCAAATTGTTCGTGATGTTCGTATTGCAACGCTTTATGAAGGAACAACGGGAATTCAAGCATTAGATCTTTTAGGTCGCAAAATTTTACTATCACGTGGTAAATCGTTAAAAGCTTTTACTAAAGAGGTTTTAATATTTTGTAAAGATAAAAGCATGATTTCGAGTAATCCGCATAAGCGTCAAATGAATAAATTTATTTGGCCTTTGAGTAAATCAGTTGCGAATTGGCAGCAATACTCTTTACGTTTAGCGTTAAAAGCTAAGAAAGATAGAGATATTGTTGGCTCTGCGTCTGTTGATTATTTGATGTATTCTGGTTATATAGTTATGGCCTATTTTTGGGCACAAATGGCTCAAACAGCCTATGAAAAGTTAGCCACGGATGTCGAAAACCGTGACTTTTACCGAGCAAAAATTAAAACGGCAGAGTTTTACTTTGAACGAATGTTGCCAAGAACTAAATCATTAGCTAAAACCATGATGGCAGATCCAAAAACTTTGATGCAACTTGATGAAGAGTTACTGTCCTTTTTATAAAGTTTATTCCTTAAATAAGTCTATTGGTTGAATAAAAACGCACAAGTTAATACTTGTGCGTTTTTTTTCTTATAAAATTAGCGATACTAATTTTAATTTATGTCGTCTTATCTATTTTATTGCTTATGAGTTCATTAGGATCAAAATCATCAACGGCAATAATAGCCTGTCGACCTTGTTCTGTTTTAATGAGTAATGCCGCTTCAGTTGCTGAAATAGCATTAACGCTTAAACCAAGTTTGGCCACTTTATCTAGATGGTAAAAGGGTAATTCTGTCTCCAACGCAATACATACTTTAGTGAAAATAGGTTCACAGGCAATGATATCTTCCAACGTTTGATCCAACAGACCAAAAACATTATTGCCATCACGTGTTAAATATTGATCTTTACCAAGTCGTGTTCTAACGTCACTAGGTGTTTGTAATAAGGTGGCGATTTGATGATCTAAGCTATCACTCGGCTTTGTTAACCAAGTGCCTAAAGGGAAAATAATTAGCCGTAAACTGCGAGCAAGCCATTTGTTAGGGAAATTATTTAGTAGCGCATCAAGTGCTTGTTGAATAGAAAATAATGAATCTTCAACAGCCCACTGCAGTAGAGGTAAGTCTTCTTGTTTCCTGCCTTCATCATTAAAGCGTTTCAAGCAAGAACTTGATAGATATAGATGGCTTAATACATCACCAAGACGTGCTGAAATTCGCTCCTTTCTTTTTAAATCAGCGCCTATTGCTAACATCGAAATATCACTGAGCAGGGCCAAATTAGCACTGAAGCGCGTTAATAATTGATAATAACGTTTAGTTTCATCAGCAAAAGGGCTAGATAAAAAATGTGAACCAGTAAATGAACAGCTTAAACTGCGACTAATGTTACTAAGGCTAAAACCAATATGACCAAATAATGCATGATCAAAATCATTTAATCCTTGTTCTTCATTATTATTATTGACTGCTTGAAGTTCTGCTAGTACATAGGGATGACAGCGAATAGCGCCTTGACCATAAATAATTAAACTGCGTGTTAGAATGTTTGCACCTTCCACGGTAATAGCGATAGGAGCACCTTGATAACTTCGGGCAAGGTAATTACTTGGCCCCATGCAAATACCTTTTCCACCATGGATATCCATGGCATCAATCATTGAGGAACGCATTTTTTCTGTTAGATGATACTTTGCAATCGCTGATATAACAGAGGGTTTTTCACCAAGATCAATGGCCCCTGTAGACATTATTGTTACGGCATCCATTAAATAAGCATTACCACCAATGCGAGCTAACGCCTCTTCAATACCCTCCATTTTACCAATGGGTAGTTTAAATTGATGACGTATACGGCTATAGGCACCTGTAGCCAATGCAACCGTTTTAATACAACCAGCACTGTTTGAAGGCAGGGTAATAGCACGACCAACAGATAAACATTCTACTAGCATGCGCCAACCTTGCCCAGCCATGTCACTACCACCAATAATATAATCAAGGGGTACAAAGACATCTTTACCCTGTGTAGGACCATTTTGAAAAGGGATATTTAATGGAAAGTGTCGTCTACCGATAGTGACCCCTTCTATATTGGTTGGAATAAGCGCACATGTTATACCTAACTCTTTTTTATCACTAAATAAATTATCAGGGTCTTCTAATTTAAACGCTAAACCTAGCACGGTAGCGATGGGCGCAAGCGTAATATAACGTTTATCCCAATTAAGTCGCATTCCCAAAATATCTTTACCTTCAAATGGTTGTCGGCAAATAATACCAGTATCAGGAATTGCACTTGCATCGGATCCTGCCTCAGGGCTGGTTAGGGCAAAACAGGGAATTTCTTGTCCTTTAGCAAGACGAGGTAAATAATAATCTTGCTGTGCTTTGGTGCCGTATTCTTGCAATAATTCCCCGGGACCTAATGAATTTGGTACACCAACGGTACTCGCTAATACTGAACTGACTCCGGTAAGTTTTTGTAACACTCTTGATTGGGCAAAAGCTGAGAATTCTAATCCGCCATATTTCTTTTTGATAATCATTGCAAAAAATTGATTCTCTTTTAGAAATTGCCAAACCTCTGGTGAAAGATCGGCAATCTCGTGAGTAGTATGCCAATCATTTACCATGGCGCAAACTTGCTCAACGGGTCCGTCTAAGAAGGCTTTCTCTTGTGCACTAAGTCGAGGTTGGGGGTAATTATGTAATTTTGTCCAATCTGGATTACCACGAAATAGTTCAGCATCAAACCAAGTTGTGCCTGCATCTATAGCCTGTTTTTCCGTTTCGGACATTTGTGGCATTATTTTTTTAAATAACTTTAACAATGGCATACTGATAAATTGCCGGCGAATAATGTCAATATTTAATGGTAGGGCAATGACAGAAAATAATAACCAAGAAACGAAACCGATAGTATTTAAAAAGGTACCAATAGCTAATAGCGCCATGAATGCAAAAGTATAGGTTGATAGCGATGCTCTCACATAGCTCATAAACCAAGTTAATGAAAATGCAGCGATGAGCCAGAGAAAAATATCCACAAATTATCCTTATATTAATGAATAAAGCATCAACAGGAGAAACTAGTTGAATGTAAACACTGCTTTAACGGTATAATCTAGTTATAGATGAAATAAATAAGATAGCCAACATAAGTTTTACCAATTAAATTAATTAATGGTTCAAATTTTAATGAGGGTAAATTATTCAAGAATAAGACGCTTAATTGAGCAATAGATTATCTATTGTGATTCAAAGCAACGATGTTATTGGATGTTTAGACTATTTAAAAAAATAACTTAGTTAGCTTGAGCGGTATAAGGGCTATTTTATTATAAGTTTTGGTGTTCTTTATGTTTAGTTTACGATTTTATTTAGGGTTTAGTTATGTGCGAGCTTTTAGCGATGTCAGCTAATGTACCAACAGATATTTGTTTTAGTTTTAGTGGTTTGATGCAGCGAGGGGGAAATACCGGTCCCCATAAAGATGGTTGGGGTGTTACATTTTACGAAGGTAAGGGGTGTCGAAGTTTTAAAGATCCTAAGCCAAGTGCTCATTCACCTATTGCTGAGTTAGTTACAAAGTATCCAATGAAAAGTGAGGCGGTGGTTTGTCATATTCGCCAAGCCAACTCAGGGGGCGTTTGTTTAGAAAACACTCACCCCTTTATTCGTCAAATGTGGGGTAAAAATTGGACTTATGCTCATAATGGACAATTAAAAGGTTTTGCTGAAGAACTACCCATTAAATTACATTTACCGATAGGAACCACAGATAGCGAACATGCTTTTTGTTGGATTTTAGATCAACTTCATTATAAGTTTGGTGAAGAGCAACCGCCAGCTAAAGTTCTATTTGGCTTTATTGCTACACTGACATGGAAAATAGATGAGCTTGGCGTGGCAAATATGATTATTACTGATGGTGAGTATTTATTTGCTTATTGTTCAAATAATTTACATTGGATTACTCGGCGTGCTCCTTTTGGCAAAGCTAGCTTAATTGATGTTGAGGTGGCTGTAGACTTTCATAAAGAAACAACCGATAAAGATATAGTGACCGTTATTGCCACTAAACCATTAACAGATGATGAAACATGGCACAAAATGAGTGCGGGTCATTGGCATTTGTTTTGCTTAGGCGAGTCAATTGCTTGTGGTGTAGAAAGCTAGTTTAATCACGGAAGGATGATAAAATACTTATGATCTTTTCCGGTAAGTTTGAGTTTAAAATGACTTTAAAGTTATATTTAAAGTTATATTTAAAGATTAAACTACAATTTTTTAATGTCTTTTTCCTCGATTGTTAGACTAGATAGCTGAGCTTCAAATTGTTCAGTTCCAGCTTTTTTCTGATAAAGTTTGACTAATAAGTAATCTAGTTCAGGAGCAAACCAAGCATAGGTTACTCGTTCTTTTTCTTTTACCTCTCGTTTAAAACGAATGGTTTTAATTAAACCATAAGGTAACATTAACTCCTCTTCATCATCATACTGATAAATATAATCTTTAATTGAACCTGACGTGTTGATAACGGGATAGGTATAACGCGTTTGATTAGCGTTTATCATTAAATTTAAGCGATGCTGTAGGTGATAACTCAGTTTGTCTTGTAGATTATTAGAGAAATCAATTTGATGATCTCTTTTTCGTTCAATATCTCTAGCTTTTCCTGTTGCGGTATTATAACGCCACTCATAGCGTTTATTTCTGCCTGTACCTTCTCTCGTATATATATAATGCTTTGGTATTACTTTGTTGTTATCTATTGTAAGTATTGACGTTTCACTACGAACTTGAGAAAAAATCAGCCATTCTACATCTGTTTTATAATGATACGTTATGCTGCCATCTGCTTGATAACTTAGTGCTCTTGTGGCACTACCAACAGGTTCTGATTTATGTAAAACGGTATATTGCGCAGAAAATGCGGGTAAGATTTTTTGGCTGTCAATGGGTCGGTTGGTATTGGCGTAACTAAAAAAGCAAGAGAGTGATAAAAACGTAAGTAAAAAAGATGAGAGAAATTTAATTAACACAAATAATCCAGTATAAAGGTAAGGAAATAGCTTACCTTTATACTAACAGTTTATTCGTCGTTCGCATAACCACAAGCAGGTAATGTGCAGCCGTCTAAAATTGCGTGCTCATTTTGACATTCTGTTGTCATACTAAGGCGTTTTTCACATAGCCATTTAACCACTAAAGGGTAAATTCTGTGTTCTTGTTCATGAATACGTGCGGCTAAATCATCGCTAGAATCACCTTCAAATACAGGGACTTTTGCTTGTAAAATTACGGGGCCACCATCAAGCTCTTCGGTAACAAAATGAACACTGACGCCATGTACTTTATCGCCAGCATCAATAGCACGTTGATGTGTATTAAGCCCCTGATATTTTGGTAGTAATGATGGGTGAATATTGACTAGCTTACCTTGATAATATTGTACAAAAGCCGGTGAAAGAATACGCATAAACCCTGCTAGGACAATCACATCGGGGGAGAATTGGTCAATTTTAGTGATTAAAGCTTGATCATAACTTTCACGACTATCGAAGTCTTTATGAGATAAAGCAACAGCGGCGATATTTGCATTTTCAGCGCGTGTTAAACCGTAAGCATCACTTTTATTAGAGACAACCGCAACGACAGAGCCGGGGTAATCAGCTACTTCGCTGGCATCAATAATCGCTTGCAAATTAGTACCACTGCCCGAGATTAATACAACGATTCGGCTAGACATGTATTTTCCTTTTTCTTTAGATAAATAAAAGGGGCTAATGATTAGCCCCTTTACTTGTATTTTTACTTACCGTCTTTTATTACGAAAAGATAACTTGCTCTTCACCATCAGCTTTATCGCTGATTGCGCCAATGTGCCAAGCTTTTTCACCGTGAGCGGTAAGTATTTCAATACTTTGCGCTACTTTATCTTTTGGTACTACGATGATCATGCCGACACCACAGTTAAAGGTACGGTACATTTCATGTTCAGTAATATTACCATTGTCTTTTAACCAATTAAATATTACCGGCCATTCCCAACTTTCACCATTGATCACGGCTTGTGCTGTTTCAGGTAGAACGCGTGGAATATTTTCCCAAAAGCCACCACCAGTGATATGTGACAAAGCGTGAACTTCAACGTCTTTAAGTAACGCTAAAACAGACTTAACGTAAATCTTAGTTGGTTCAAGTAAATGTTCGCTAATGGCTTTTCCATCAAGTTGCTCAGTAGTCGTATCAGTCTTGTTAACTTCCAATACTTTACGAATTAATGAAAAACCATTTGAATGAGGACCTGAAGCACCTAAAGCGATTAATTGATCACCGGCAGCAACTTTAGTGCCATCAATTAAACGTGATTTTTCGGCAATACCAACACAAAATCCGGCGATATCATAATCGCCCTTGTGGTACATGCCTGGCATTTCTGCAGTTTCACCACCAACAAGTGCACAACCGGCTTGAATACATCCCTCGGCAATACCTTCTACAACAGATGACGCTACAGCGACATCAAGTTTTGCAGTGGCATAGTAATCTAAGAAAAATAATGGCTCAGCACCTTGTACGATAAGGTCGTTAACACACATAGCAACTAGATCAATACCGACTGTGTCATGTTTATCTAAATCAATGGCTAAGCGTAATTTGGTTCCCACGCCGTCAGTACCTGCAACTAAAACTGGCTCTTTATAGCCTGTTGGTAATTGACAAACACTACCAAAACCACCTAAACCGCCCATAACTTCAGGGCGAGTAGTGCGTTTAACTGCACCTTTAATGTTTTCAACAAGGGCGTTACCAGCATCAATATCAACACCAGCATCTTTATAGCTTAAAGACTGTTTTTGTTCGCTCACGGGAAACCTCAAAAAATTACCGATAGAATAAGACCTAACTAAGCTTAGATAATAAGCGTAGTTAGATTTAAAAGATGGCTATTCTACCAGTGCCCGAGCACATACTCAAAATCTTTATATCAAATAGATAAATTTTTTTATTTGGCAGTATAAAATGGTGTGATTGTGGTAACATTATTGATATATATTAACCTTAAAAATTCACTATGTTTAAAACATTAATTCCTTTACTTCTTGTTATGGCCAGTCTTTTACCTTTTACAGCCACCGAAGCAGTAGAAGTTAAGGACTTGTACCAAGCAAGCGTTACCATAAATTCTCGAAATAATACTGACAGAGGCATTGCTCTAAAAGATGCGTTAGCGGCGGTAATGATAAAAGTAGGCGGTAACAAAAGTGTATTAAATAATATAATGATTAAAAAATCATTAAATGATTATCGACTTTATTTAAACCAGTATCGCTATCAGCTTAAAACTATTCATACAATAAAACCGATAGCAGAAGATAAAACGAAACAATTATTCTTATTAGCTAGTTTTAATGAGGATAAAATAAATCAACTATTTCAGCAAGCTAACCTAGAAATATGGGGGCGTTTACGTCCACAAATTTTATTATGGTTAGTCAATGAAGATGGATTGATTCGTACTGTTATGTCTAATTCGACACATTCCAACTTACCTTTTATTGTTAATGACTTCTCTGTTCAACGAGGTCTACCTATTATGATGCCACTGATGGATTTAACTGATACTAGTCAAATCAGGCTAAGTGATATTTGGGGGCGTTTTGAACAACCGATTCGGAAAGCTTCAGGTAGATATTTTGCTGAGGCTATCGTGGTCATGAGGATATCAAACTCAAGCTTACTTGCGTATGAACCGGAAAGCCAAGTTGATGCGGAGTCTAATGACTGCGGGTTATTATGCACTCAAACAGTATTGAAAGAACAAGACTATATACTGGATTGGAATTTGCTAGGTTGGAGTTTAAATAGTGATCAGAAAAGGTTTACTCAACAATACCAAGGTAGTGAACGAAAAAAGCTATTACAGCAAGGCTTAGCTGATATAACTGAATTGATTTACCAACATTATGCTTTATCAACAACGAGTAACAATGATTTTATTATAGAAGTAGCTAATATCGATTCATTAGCAATATATGTTGATGTTTTTGATTTTTTAACTAATTTATCTGCAGTGAAGTCAGTGACTTTGCTGAGTGCAGAAGGGGCTTCAAGACGTTTTAATTTAAAACTTATAGGTTCTTCAGATACTTTAGTTGCCTCATTAAAACTTAATAAACAACTTAAACAATTTATAGATCCACTGGCTAGATTTAACGCGGCTACATTTAATGATGAAGAAGGCGAAATAGCCGTGCCAATTTTTTATTGGGGTAATTGATGAAAAATACGGGACAATTAACATTGTCGGTTCAATTACCTGACGACGAAACATTTGGTAGCTATGTGAGTGAATCTAATTGTGCGGTGGTAAGCCAATTAAAGTTATTTATTGAACCAAACCAAACTACTAAGCTGAACCAACCAAACAGTTTTTATTTATTTGGTTTAACGGGGGTAGGGAAATCTCATTTACTTCATGCTTGTAGTGCCTATGCTGCGCAATTAAATAAAACCTCAGTGTGTTTATCTTGTGCGGAATTACTTTTACTCTCAGTGGAAGTATTAGATGGGTTAGAACAAATAGATGTCATTTGTTTAGATGATATTCAACTTATCGCTGAAAACAAATTTTGGCAACAAGCTATTTTTGATTTGTATAACCGAATATTAGAACAAAATAATTATTTACTGATCAGCGGCGATCAAAGTGCTACTCAGCTAGGGCTTAGTTTACCTGATTTAGTTTCTCGTCTAAGCTGGGGACTCACGGAGCAGATTAAACCGCTTGATAATGATGAAAAAGTTACTGCACTACAATACCGTGCTTCTAAACGCGGTCTAACCTTGAGTAGTGAAGCTGCCAACTTTTTACTTAATCGTTTATCGCGTGACATGGGAAATTTGATTACCTCGCTTGATATACTTGATAAAGAATCAATAAGAGAGCAACGTAAAATAACTATTCCTTTTATTAAAGATGTTTTACATTTAACTTAACCCACTTATAGTGAGCGCATAATGAACGCAGTGATTGTTGATAAAAAGCCGGTTATTCCATCTAAAATCATTTGTATTGGCCGTAACTATGTTGATCATATCGCCGAGTTAGGTAATGAATTCCCTGATGAAATGGTGGTGTTTTTAAAGCCTAATTCAGCTATTTCAACACAGTTACAGTGTTTTCACCAAGAAGCATTACATTATGAAGCTGAGCTATGCTTTCTTTATCAGCAAGGCAGATTTAGTGCTGTTGCAGTAGGATTAGATTTAACAAAGCGCAGGCTACAAGCCAAATTGAAAGCAAAAGGCTTACCATGGGAGCGTGCTAAGGCTTTTAATGGCGCGGCTGTTTTTAGTGATTTTGTTCTTATAGATAAAATAGATAATAACTTGAGTTTAACATTAGCAATTGATGGCAATATAATTCAAGCTGGTGGTGTTGAATTAATGATGGTTAAACCGGATGAAATTTTAACTCAGCTACAAGATTTTATTGATCTTGAAGATGGCGATATTGTTATGACAGGCACACCTAAAGGAGTGGGGGAAATAGTTAGTGACAGTAAATTTATTGGTCAAGTTATTTGCCAAGGTAAAACACTCGTTTCTGCTACTTGGCTAGCGAAATAACGATTACTTAATGACTTGAGTTACAGCTTCTTCTTTCGGCTTACTTGGATCAAAACGTCTTATTTGTACGATCATACCTATATGAGGGTGATCAAAATAATGTATTTCGCCAGTGATTACTCGTTTGTTTTGACTAAAATTAATAAGTTTATCATTAGTTTTCGTCGTCGTATTATGAGTGCTTCTATCTAGGGGTTGACTTAACATATTAAAATCTGCAGTAATATAAAGATAGTGATCTAGGTGTACTTTAAAGAAACCATCTAAAAACCAAGGTTGTAGCGGTTCTACTGGTGGGTTACTTATGTTTAGCAGTTCACTTTTATCGCTATTTATTTCATTAATAACAATTAACTCTTCAAATGTTTGTCGTTCCATATAGCCAATTAAATCAAAGATATTGTCACTATTTATGGCATCTAACTCATTAAATACTTGCGTTAATTGTTGCTGTTTAATAGCTGCATAATTATTTTCATCTTGTTCGGTTTGAGTTGTTGAACCATCCAATTCTTGTCGTTTTATACTATTTAATTTTTGGGAAATGAATTGTTCTGCTAGTTTAGTTTCATCAAGGGCAGACTGGTAATTATTCAATGCTTGCTGATAATCATTGTCTAGATGCTTTCCTGCAAATAATTTAAACGGGATGGCTTTATTTCGGGTAACCCCTATTTGTCGCCAACCTAAATGTAATAATGGTTTAAATTCTTTGCTCCACTGTAGACGTTGTTTTATATCGGCTAATAATAATGATTCGTCAGCGATAAGATAAGGACTATCACTAACATGCGCACCTGAGGCATTAAGTTTGATTGGCAGAGCATTGACGTCGAAAGCATCTAATTGAAAGTTAGTAAGTTGCTCATCAGTATATAATCCTTCAATCTCTTTACGGCTAATAACACAGATATTTTGAGTCGAAAATAGTGGGCTTGCCAGTTCTTCTTGCAGAGTAAAGATAAGCTCTTTTTGTTGCACTAAAGTTAATGAGTCGTTATTACTGTTGAGTATGTGTGGAGGTTGTTTTTGTGCGCTATTTTCAATAGTACTACTTTCAACTTCAGCTCTATTTTGAGTTATCCCCGTATATTTATTCTCTTGTTGTACAACCGCTTTATTTTCAGTTATGAATGCAGGTATGCTGAAAGTGCTTACCTGCTCAATTTCTTTGATAGCGTCAGGAAAAGGCGTATTAATTTTCAATAATGAATCAAGAAAAACATGCGGTGCATCCTTCTTACCGCACAAGGGCATAAATTGTTTTATACCTGTTAAATTTGGTTGTAAGTAGGGAGTCAACAAATCAAAATATTTTTTGTATTGAGGTAAATTTTTTGCACTAACATTGTCAGGGAATTGTTCTTTTAAACTTTTTTTATCACCTAGCTGTTTAAATAAAATAACTTCTATTTCAAACCACCGTTCAGGTTTCTCAGTTTGAGTTGCCGAAACACCACTGCTGAGACTAGCACAGAGTAGTAATACATAAATTGATGAGAAAAATCTGACACTAAGTTTCATTAACTATCCGTTCGTTAGGGTTGATAAAAACTCTTGAACTTCTTGTTTTAATTCTTCGCTACTGATGGTCTGTGCAGCGGTTTTTGCCATCGTTGCATATTCTAATGCTTTACTGCTTTCTTCAAACTCTTGCTGTCTTTGAGCCATCGCTAAATAAACAGAAGTAATGAAAGTAGCAAGCTTTAACTTCTCTGCAATAGCTAAGGCTATTTGATAAATGTCCATTGCTTGATCGCCATCATCAGTAAAGTCAGCGAGAGCTTCCCATTGTAATGGATGATCTTTTGGTGAATCTTGATGGTTTGCACACAGCTTTTGTAAGTCGCCACAGGCACTGTTTCTGGCATCCTCGTCATCTTTTTCTGATGCATTAGCAATATTTTGACAGATATCGAGAATTTCATTGTATAAAGGAGCTTTCATTTTGTTTCCGAATTAAAATAAGATCAAAAATAATAATATAAATTATTGTGTCATTGTATCGCATAATATTACAAGTGCGTGATATATTAGGCGCTTATTTTTTAGTTAGCTAAACTTCAAACAACTCTATAGGTCTCTATTATGCTATGTGTCATCTATAAAAGTGCTAAAAAGGCGCAAACGTACCTTTTTGTTAAAACCCGTGATGATTTTTCCTCGGTCCCTGAAGGGTTAATGACAATGTTTGGTACCCCAAGATTGGTTACATTAACCAATCTGGCTACTAAAACAAAACTTGCCTTTGCTGATTTAGATAAAGTGAAGATAAACTTAAATGGACAAGGATACTATTTGCAATTACCACCACCGCCAGAAGATCTATTAAAGCAACATAAAATCCAAATGGATAACAAAAATCAAGGAGAATAGCTTTATGTTAAAACTACACACGTTATTATTTGGTTTACTGGCATTAAATATTTCATTAGTTTTTACAAATACATTACAGGCTAAAGAACTGACACAAATTGGTTTTGAACAGTATATTGTTGAGTTAAAAACGGAGGCATTAACTCATGGGTTTACACAAAACTTAATTGATAACAGTTTTGCAAAAGTTAAATTTCATCAGCGGGCGGTATCAGCAGATCGTAAGCAACCAGAGAAAGTTGAGACTTTAGATACTTACTTACCTAAACGTGTTCCTAGCTGGAAAGTGAAAAAAGCCCGTACGTTATATAAAAAGCATAAAGTAGTTTTGACTAACATAGCTAATAAATATGGCGTCCAACCTCGATTTATCGTGGCTTTATGGGGATTAGAAACAAATTTTGGTCAATTCACTGGTGGTTATAATGTTGTTTCAGCTTTATCTACTTTAGCGTATGAAGGACGCCGAGAAGCCTTTTTTAAAAAGCAGTTATGGGCAGCGTTAACCATCTTGAAGCAAGGGCATATTGATATTGCGGATATGAAAGGTTCGTGGGCTGGCGCTATGGGACAAAATCAATTTATGCCTACGTCATTTTTAGCTTATGCAGTTGATGGTGATGGCGATGGTAAAAAGGATATTTGGCATAATCAAGTAGATATTTTTACTTCTATGGCAAATTATTTACAAAAAGAAGGTTGGAATGGTGAATTAACGTGGGGGCGTCAGGTTCAGTTACCCCCCAATTTTGACACGACGTTAGCTATTCCAAAAAATACGGGTAGTCGTAAAAATTGGTTAAAAGCATGGGATAAAACTGAAAAAACGCTAGCCCAGTGGCAAGCGTTAGGTATTCGACGTACTGATGGAACTAACCTACCTAATGTTGATATCAAAGCGGCATTAGTTTTTCCGGATGATGAAAAAGGTCGTGCTTATTTAGCTTATGATAATTATAAAAGCTTAATGCATTGGAATTTGTCTTATTACTTTGTTAGCTCCGTTGGTCATTTATCTGATCGTATTAAATTCCCCCTTATTGATTAATTGATAAATTTGAAGAGAAATATGAGTAAAAACGATACAAGCGTAGTGCCTTTTTGGCAAAGTAAAACACTAGCTGAAATGTCTAGAAATGAATGGGAATCATTATGTGATGGCTGTGCTAAGTGCTGTTTAAATAAATTTATTGATGATGACGAGACTGATGAACAGACAGAGTTACAGCCAACGGATCATTTGAAACCCGGTGAAGAAGTGCATTATTCCAATATTGCTTGTTATTTACTTAATGAAAAAACTTGCCAATGTAGCCAATATGACAAGCGCACTACGTTAGTGCCTGATTGTGTTAAATTAACGCAAGACAATTTAGCTGATGTGTTTTTTATGCCGCCAAGTTGTACTTATCGACGTTTAAACGAAGGTAGAGGTATGCCATCTTGGCATCCGTTATTACATAAAGGTAAAAAGACAGCCATGCATAATGCGGGTATGTCAGTGCGCGGAAAAATCATCAAAGATGATGATATTCATCTTGAAGATTTTGAAGACTATATTGTTATGTGGCCTTTAAACGATATCGACTAACTCTTAAAAGCTAAGCTTTATCCTCTTTATTAACGTCGAATTTAATTAACGTCGAATTTATTTATGAATACCCAACAGCAAAGTCTGCTTTATTTACATAGTGCTGTATTACTCTTTGGTGGTACGGCTTTATTTTCAAAACTCATTGGTTTACCAGCACTCGATATTACCGTTTATCGTACTGCGGTCGCTGCCATTGTTTTATTTATTGTTTTAAGTTTACAAAAAAAAAATATTAGGTTAGCTAGCACTAAAGACTATGGCGTTGCTCTACTGCTTGGTATTGTTGTAGGAATTCATTGGGTTACTTATTTTGCTAGTATGCAAATGGCCGGTGTAACCGTTGGTATCATTGCTTTTTTTACCTATCCCGTTATCACTGTTTTTTTAGAGCCGCTATTCACCCGTTTTCTCAGTAAAAATAAAGTAAGTAGTAAGCCAAAACAAAAGGATATCTTGATTGCTTTTATTGTAATGGTGGGGATATTCTTACTGATACCTGAAATAAGTTTAGGCAATCAAGTTACGTTAGGTATTGCTACGGGGGTTTTATCAGCGCTCTTTTTTGCTTTAAGAAATATTCTTCATAAAAATTATTTTAGTCACTATTCTGGTCCTCACACCATGTTGTACCAAACATTAGTGGCTTTTTTAATGTTATGTTTATTTGTTGAAGTGCCGCCAATGGATGTGACTAATAATGATTGGTTGCTTATTTTACTAGTAGGAGTTATTTTCACCGCAATGCCCCACGGCTTATTTGCTTCATCTTTACGTCATTTATCCGCAACAACGGCAGGGCTTATTTCTTGTTTACAGCCTTTGTACGGGAGTGTATTAGCCTTTTTATTGTTGAGTGAACGAGTAGATATGTGGACAATTATTGGTGGTCTTTTAGTTATCAGTGCTGCACTTTTTGAAACATGGTCAGTTAGCCGAGGGTAAAATACATACACCGTACCTGTTTAAAAATTTATATCAGACCATTTACAGTGATAAACATGCATTGTAAACATTTCCTTTTTTTTGATGCTTCAAATCTACTTGCAACTTTCTGTTGAGCTTACTTACTACTTTTGAAGTAAGTATTTTCACTATATATGACTAACCTTAGTTATTTCCATATTTGTGTTTAAAAATCATCTTATAAATGGTAAAACATTAGATAGTCTGGTCAAATTTATTATTTCTCAACTGTTTAAATTAAAGGTATTTTATGAACATTGGAATTCCCAAAGAGTCATTAATCGGTGAAAATCGAGTTGCTGGCTCGCCAAGCTCTATTAGTGCATTGATTAAATTAGGTTTTACTGTGCAAGTACAAAAAGGTGCTGGTATTAAAGCAAGTTTTACTGATGAAGAATATAGTGCTAATGATGCTGAATTAGTTAGCAAGAAGAGTTGTTGGCAAAGCGATATTATTTTAAAAGTCAATGCGCCAACACTTGAAGAAGTTGCTTCCATGAATAATGGGGCGACACTCATTAGTTTTATCGCACCAGCGCAAAGCCCTGAGTTACTAGAAGCACTTAAAGAGAAATCAATCACGACGTTAGCCATGGAAATGGTGCCACGTATGACGCGCTCTCAATCAATGGACGCGTTGAGCTCAATGGCTAACATTGCTGGGTATCGTGCTGTAATTGAAGCGTCTAATCTGTTTGGTCGTTTTTTTACCGGGCAAATAACCGCTGCGGGTAAAATGCCGCCAGCTAAAGTGATGATAATTGGTGCGGGTGTTGCCGGCTTAGCGGCCATTGGTACTGCGGGTAGCTTAGGCGCCATTGTACGTGCTTTTGATACGCGCCCTGAAGTGAAAGAACAAATAGAAAGTATGGGCGCTGAATTTCTTGAGCTTGACTACGAAGAGCCAGAAGATACCGGCTCTGGTGATGGTTACGCGAAAGAAATGAGCAAAGCGTTTATTGATGCCGAAATGGCGCTGTTTGCAGAGCAAGCCAAAGACGTTGATATTATTATTACTACCGCGATGATCCCAGGTAGGCCAGCGCCAAAATTGATCACTGAACAAATGGTTGAATCAATGAAGGCAGGCAGTGTGATTGTCGATTTAGCAGCTGCAGGTGGTGGTAACTGTGAATGTACTGTCGCAGGAAAAGTTGTTGATGCCCATGGTGTTAAAGTGATTGGTTATACGGATTTAGTGTCTCGTTTACCTAATCAGGCCTCACAACTTTATTCTAATAATTTAGTGAATTTAACTAAGTTATTATGTAAAAACAAAGATGGAACGCTTGATATTGATTTTGATGACGTTGTCATTCGTAATATGACCGTGGTTAACGAAGGTCATATTACTTTTCCACCACCGCCTATTCAAGTCAGTGCCGCGCCAGCTCAAAAAGCAACCGTTGAACCGGTGAAAGCTATTGAAGAAGAGCCGGCTTCGCCAACTAAAAAATATGCCTTTATGGCAGTAGGAATAGCGTTATTTGGCTGGGTGGCTAGTGTTGCTCCTGCAGATTTTCTTACTCACTTTACTGTTTTTGTACTTGCTTGTGTTATTGGCTATTACGTGGTTTGGAACGTCAGTCATTCTTTGCATACACCCTTGATGAGTGTCACCAATGCGATTTCTGGTATTATTATTGTGGGGGCTTTATTACAAATTGGCTCAGATAATACAGTAGTACAGATACTTGCCACCTTAGCGACGCTAGTGGCCACTATCAATATTGTCGGTGGTTTTAAAGTCACTAGTCGTATGTTAAAAATGTTTAGTAAGTAGGGAATAGTATGGAATCTACACAAATAGCGTCTAATGGTTTCATTAGTGCAGCATACGTAATTGCTGCTTTACTGTTTATTTTTAGTTTAGCGGGTTTAAGTAAACAAGAATCGGCTCAACGGGGTAATTTATTTGGTATGGCAGGTATGGCTATTGCTTTACTTGCTACTATTATTGATCCACGGGTTTCTAATGTTTATATTATTATTATTGCGATGGTTGTTGGCTCAGGTATAGGGCTTAGATTAGCGAATAAAGTCGAAATGACACAAATGCCTGAGCTTGTTGCTATATTACATAGTTTTGTTGGTTTAGCTGCTGTTTTAGTTGGTTTTAATAGCTATTTTGATGCAGAGCATAGTGTCGTGATTACGGCCGTGCAGCATACTGCGATGAATATACACTTAAGTGAAATTTTCATCGGAATATTTATTGGTGCAGTGACTTTTACCGGTTCTATTGTTGCTTTTGCTAAACTACGTGGAACGATAAGCTCTAGTGCCTTGATGTTACCTAATCGTCATAAAATGAATTTAGCCGCAGGTATTATCAGTTTTCTATTGCTACTGACTTTTGTGAATAATGGTGGTTCAAGTACCGCATTATTTTTAATGACCATTATTGCCTTGGTATTTGGTTGGCATCTAGTTGCCTCAATTGGTGGTGCGGATATGCCTGTTGTTGTCTCCATGTTGAATTCATATTCAGGTTGGGCTGCGGCCGCTGCTGGTTTTATGTTAAGTAATGATTTACTGATTATTACGGGTGCTTTAGTGGGCTCGTCAGGTGCTATTTTATCTTATATTATGTGTAAGGCGATGAATCGCTCTTTTATCAGCGTGATTGCGGGTGGTTTTGGTACCGAAGTTGTGATTGATAATGATAGAGATTACGGTGAGCACACCGAAGTGCATGCTGAAGCAGTTGCTGACATATTACGTAATGCCAAATCTGTGGTTATCGCCCCAGGTTACGGTATGGCTGTTGCCCAAGCGCAATATCCTGTTTATGAGTTAACTCAACAGTTAATGAGTAAAGGTATTAAAGTGCGTTTTGCTATCCATCCAGTGGCGGGCCGTTTACCTGGGCATATGAACGTATTACTGGCTGAAGCAAAAGTGCCTTATGATATCGTGTTAAGTATGGATGAAATTAATGATGATTTTCCAGAGACTGACGTAGTATTGGTTATTGGCGCGAATGACACTGTTAACCCCGCTGCTGCTGAAGACCCAACTAGCCCAATCGCGGGTATGCCAGTTCTTGAAGTGTGGAATGCCAAAGAAGTTATCGTTTTCAAACGCTCAATGAGTACGGGTTATGCTGGTGTGCAAAATCCATTATTCTATAAGGATAATACTCAAATGTTGTTTGGTGATGCGAAAGAGACAACGGAACAAATATTTAGGGCTTTATAACAAACGCCTAGGTAATTTGTTAAAAATAAAAGCCTCAACAATTATTTATTGTTGAGGCTTTTTTGTTAATCGTTCAACTTAGGTATATAATCTGCCTCTTTATTTTTATTTGTTTTTTTGGGTGATGTATGAGTGTTGATACAATTGGTTTATCGGCTGATTTATTAAAAGCGGTTAAAGCGTGCGGTTACAAAAATTTAACGCCGATCCAGCAGCAGGCTATTCCGATGATCCGGTCAGGTGCTGACTTATTAGCAAGCGCTCAAACGGGTACCGGTAAAACTGCTGCTTTTAGTTTACCTATCTTAGATGCCTTAGCAAGTAATGCTACTCCAGGGCAAACTATTAAGGCACTTGTCTTAACACCTACACGTGAATTAGCGGCGCAAGTTGCTGATAATATGAAAGCCTATAGCCAGTTTTTACCACTGAAAATAGGTGTGGTTTATGGTGGCGGTAAAATGTCGTCTCAAACTAATATATTAAAGCAAGGTCTTGATGTGTTAGTTGCCACACCAGGGCGATTAATTGAGCACTTAACTTTACGTAATATCGATTTATCACAAGTGAAACATCTTGTTTTAGATGAAGCTGACCGTATGCTTGATATGGGATTTTTAACTGATATAGAAAAATTGATGTTAGTAATGAAACAAAAACATCAAACATTAATGTTTTCAGCAACTTATTCTAATAAAGTAAAGGCATTAGCTAATCACATATTAACCACACCAAAAATTATAGGCGTGGCAAAACAAAACTCTACTTCTGGTAAGGTAAAACAGTCAGTTTACTGGGTGAGTGAAGTAAGAAAACGTGAATTACTCTCTGAGCTAATTGGTGTCAATAATTGGCAGCAAGTGCTTGTTTTTGCAGGTACCAAAGAAAGTGCAAATATTCTTGCTAAAGAATTAAAACTTGATGGTATAAAAGCGGCAATTTGTCATGGCGATAAAACGCAGGGTGCTCGTAATAAAGCGTTAACTGACTTTAAAGAAGGTAAAGTACGTGTATTAGTTGCAACGGATGTTGCAGCGCGTGGTTTAGATATTGATAACTTAAGTTATGTTGTTAATTTTCATCTACCTTTTTTAGCTGAAGATTATATTCATCGTGTTGGCCGTACCGGTCGAGCAGGAAGATCAGGTTCTGCTATTTCCTTAGTTAGTCCGAAAGATGAAAAGTTTTTAGAGAATATTGAAGCGCTTATTGAAAGAAAATTTGAACGTATTATCGTGCCAGGTTATGAATTAAAGCGTGATGAAGCATTCGAGCACCAACAAGTTGTTGATAAACGTGCAAGTAAAAACCGTTATCGTGCTAGCCAAGAAAAAAACCAAGCAATAGCAAAAAAGAGTACTAGTCGAACATCACCTGCTCTTGCAGCCAATAAAAAATACAATACAAAAAACAAGAAAAAGCGTTAGTGAAAGAAAAGTTAACAACTAACAAAGCAGCATCTAATACTGCTTTGTTATCTATCACCACTGAAACACCCTTTAATAAAAGACATGATTGTTGGTTTTGTGGTGAGCCTAATCAATATGTGTTTACTTACCTTAATAGCTTTGAACCTCCAACTTCAGAAAATCAATTTATTTCTCAACTATCGCTGCCAAGCTGTAAAGAGTGTTATCAAGTTGCTAAAAAATCGGTCGTAAACGCTAAACATGAAGGACTCCATCTCTCTATTTGGACTATAAAGTCTGAGGTCAAACAGTATTTAGTAGAGTATTACCGTAAAGACTTGGCTATAGGTATTAATTGGACGAAAAGAGAACTAGAAGAAAGTGAATTTGGACAGGGTAATTTTGCTGGTTTTCAGCGTAGTGCTTGGTTTATGTTTGAGTTAGCGAAGGCGAGGGTGAATTATGTTAGTTGGCCCCTTATTGTTGATGGAATTACAGTACTTGATGAGTATTTGGAGCAGAGTTTTCATTTTGACGATGTTGTCTATCCAAATGTTGAACAAGCTACGCAACATTACGCCAACACATTTTTGTTAAGTCTCGATTATTTTCGCTCAGTTTTAGAATTATTAGGCAATGATGATTTTTCTAAAGCGGTTAGATTTTGCCGATTATTAGTGGCTGCTACCACTTTTGAACAACAGCAAGCACTTCGTCAGTTACGTAGGGAAGTAACATAGCTTAACGTTCACACATCAAACCAGACTTAAGTACTTCTACGGTGGAGTTTAAATCATTTAATAGGTTGTTGTTTTTGTTAGAATGGAGAAGTTATTCTCTATAATCAGTGTCTTGTCTAAATCATATATTATGAATAGTCATAGGTATAAAGCTCTATCTGCCCGTTAAAATTTTTAATACCGTAAACGTATGGAACGATGATGTTGTATTATCAAGTATATTCAATTTTTACATACTTGTGCCTCACTATATAGTAGCCTTGCTTGTGAGATAAAACTATTTATTGATAACCCTGTTAACTATTTTATTATTAGTTTATTTATTACAATAAAATTTTGATAAACGCTGTTATCCGTTTTATTGTCATTAACTTGACGGCAAAAAATTTTATTTGGCAATAGTGCCTATCATTTTTAAGGAATCTATGTGAACGGACATCTTGAAATCTTAGCTATTCTATCTAGTGCCGTATTTATTGTATGGCTATTTCGTCGTTTAAAACTGCCTGCTATTTTAGCTTACCTTGTGGCAGGTATGTTAGTGGGTGAACATGGTTTAAATATAGCTCAAGACCAAGTTGATTATGATCATTTTGCTGAATTGGGTATTGTTTTTTTATTATTTACTTTGGGTTTAGAGTTCTCTTTACCCCGTTTGATGGCAATGCGGCATTTAGTGCTGGCGGTGGGAAGTTTACAAGTTGGTATATCCTTATTAATTTTTACGATTGCCAGTATGTTATTTGGCCTTAGCTTTGAATCCGCTTTTGTAGTCGGTGGTATTTTAGCCTTATCTTCTACTGCTATTGTTATTAGACAACTAAGTGAAACAGGCGCAATGAAGCGTAAATCAGGTCAATTATCGGTCGCTATATTATTATTTCAAGATGTCGCAGTAGTGCCACTACTTATTATTATTCCCATGTTAGCACTAGACAGTGATACTTCTATGATTTGGGCTTTAGGTATTGCGATCCTTAAAGGTGTTGTGGTTGTCACGTTATTATTATTTATCGGTAAATGGTTGTTACCTAAAGTGTTCAATATTATTGCTCAAGTAAGAACAGATGAACTTTTTGTTTTAACAACACTTTTAGTTACCTTATTAGCCTCAGCAATTACACAATGGTTTGGTTTATCTATGGCATTAGGCGCTTTTTTAGCGGGTATGATGCTAAGTGAAAGTGAATATAAACATCAATTAGAAGCAGATATTAGGCCTTATCGTGATATTTTATTAGGTTTGTTTTTTATTACTGTCGGTATGAAGCTTGATGTTGCTTTGTTAGTATCATCACCTCTGAGTCTACTCGCCATCATGCTTAGCTTTATGTTAGTTAAAGTGATAGTGATTAAAGTGTTAGCCACACGTGCAGGGGAATCTCCAAAAAATGCTTGGGCATCAGGACTAATGTTGGCTCAAATGGGTGAATTTGGTTTTGTACTTATTGCCCTTGCTAATCAAGTAAAATTATTGCCAAGCGATGTGTCATCGATGTTACTTGGTGCGGGTGTTATCAGTATGGCTATTACGCCGTATATGATTGACCATGCTCGCTCATGGTCACTCTTTTTAAGTCAGGAAAAATCGACTACAACTGATGATCTAGAACAATTGCCAGAAAATGAAAACTTGAAAGATCATGTGATTATTTGTGGTTTTGGCCGAATAGGTCAAACAGTTAGTCGTTTCCTAAAACAAGAATCAATTGATTTTGTAGCCATTGATATTGATCCTCTGCGTACCCGAACAGCTCGTGAAGCAGGAGAAAATGTATTATTTGGGTCATCAAGACAAACAGAACTGCTCAATGCCGCGCACCTATCTCAAGCTAAATTAGTAGTGATCGCGTTTGGTGAAGATAAACAGTCATTGGAGGTTATTCAAAAAGTACGTTCTTTATCACCTAACGTACCTATTCTGGTACGTACACGTAATGATGATCATTTAGATATCTTATATGATGCTGGTGCAAATGAAGTGGTTCCAGAAAGCTTAGAAGGTAGCTTAATGTTAGTTTCACAAGTGCTATCACTTACAGGTGTACCGTTTTCTCGTATTATGCGCCGTGTACAAAAAGAGCGTAAAAACCATTATAACCATTTACATGGCTTCTTTCAGGGAGAGCACACTGATATGAGCCCTGACGCTATTGATAGAATTGAATTTGCTCACGCAACTTTGATTAATGATGATTCTTTTGGTTGTGGTAGAAGCATTGAGTCATTAAACCTTGGAAAACGTAAAGTGAATATTATTGCTTTACGCCGTGGTGATATTGAATGTGAATCACCTGAAGAAAACACTATTTTACAAAATCAAGACACCTTGATTATTCGTGGAAAGCCAAGAGGAGTAGAAGGAGCAGATAGGTATATACAAGAGGGTATTTAATCTTTTGCTTATTTTTGATGTTTGGTAGCAGGATATAAATTTAAAAAATCTTTAATTTTATTTTCTTGCTCCATAGCATCTTCAAACCCCAACTTTATTAATTCAGCACAAAAATTTTTTTCAAATAATAGATAACTAAGAATACTTGATTCAGAATCGCTATTAATACCTGCACTACGTAACAATAGCCGAACAGGTAAAGGTAAATCATAATAGTAATTGAGTGCTATGGCATTAAAATCATGACTTGGATTAATAATAAAACTGTCGATATGTTTCAAACCTTCTATATTATCTTTTTTGCTTTCTGGAATTAACTTTAGTGTCTCATTAATACGTACCATTCGTTCTAAATCACTATTCATAGTATCGGCAAATATGGAGTCTAGCAGGTGACCGGCAATTGTTGCAGCTGTGGGTGGGTGTGGATTATTTTCATTCGCATGTAAGGACGTTTTAGGTTGATCAACACCGATAACAAAGATACGTTCAGCACCTAGGTGAATAGCAGGACTAAGTGGTGATAATTGATGTACTGATCCATCACCAAAATATTGATTATTTATTTTTATTGATGGAAAAACTAATGGAATGGCCGAAGATGCCATTAAATGTTCGCTATTTAGTTGAGTTGCTTGACCGCAACGTTTTGCTCTTTCCCATGGTTGAGTAGTATCTTCTGCTTGATAGAAACTAATCGAATTTCCGGTACTATAACTCGATGCAGTTACTGCAATGGCTGACAAATAACCACGTAAAATATTGTTGTCAATACGTTTAAAATTCATAACAGAGTTGAGTAAACTTCTGAGTGGTGCATTGTTCAATAAGCTACGAGGTGATTTATTAGCATAGTCAGCTTGAAAGCTAGCTAACATACCTTTTCCAATATGGCCAAAAACGCCTTTGGCATCAGTATGATAAATTTTTTCTGTGTCTAAATTTTTCCATATCCATTCTAGTTTTTTCACACCTAAATTAAAGCATGACGCGTAGCAACCTAAGGCGGTGGTATTGATAGCTCCTGCTGAGGTTCCAGATAGAATAGGGAAGGGAATACCATGGTTTCTCGGGATGAATTTGGCTATTGCGGATAATACACCCACTTGATAAGCAGCACGCGCGCCACCACCTGTGAGTACTAAAGCATTTTTACTATCAACATAGTTACGTTTTTTAGTCATAGCTTATTGTTATAAGATTAAAAATTTATTATTAATTATTCTAAGTGTATGAGGTTTTTGATAACATCGCTAGCTTGAGCTTTGTTTAAGATGAAATGAGTGTGAAGATATTACGTATTTCTAAGATAAAATGTGTATGAAGGCTTAAATTTTTATGATGATAAGATGAAAACGTTCATAAGTATAAAAATCCTTGAAGATCTTGACAACTTTATTCAAGGAATTCAAGGTTTTTATGTTTACATTTAATAATACAAATAGCTATTCTTAGTAAGCTTTTTCTTGTGCTATTCTTCTTGTGAAAGGTAAGTATTTGATACTTTAGATATAGGTGCTTTACCTAATTTATCACTAATAAACCACCCCGCTTGTAGTAGTTTTGTCAAATCGATGCCTGTTGTTATACCTAAACCATTAAGCATATAAACAACATCTTCAGTGGCTACATTGCCTGAGGCTCCTTTAGCATAAGGACAGCCGCCTAAACCGGCAATGGCACTGTCAACAACACTAACGCCCAGCTGTAATGCCGCGTAAATATTGGTTAATGCTTGCCCATAGGTATCATGAAAATGCACGGCTAGCTTTTCTACCGGTACACGTGCGCTAACGGCTTGTATCATTTTTGTTACGCTAGCTGGGTTGCCAACACCTACAGTGTCACCTAAGGATATTTCATAACACCCCATGGCAAGTAGTTTTTCAGCGACTAAAGCCACTTGCTCTGGCTCTATATCACCTTCATAAGGGCAGCCTAATACACAAGAAACATAACCACGTACTTTAATATTAGCTTTTTTAGCGGCTTCCATAATAGGGGCGAAACGCTCAAGGCTTTCTTCAATAGAGCAATTTATATTTTTTTGGCTAAAGCTTTGAGATGCAGCGCCGAAAATAGCGACCTCGTCAGCATTCACTGCCACTGCTGCTTCAAAACCGCGCAGGTTAGGCGTTAATGCAGCATAAGTTACTCCTTCAATGCGATTTACTTTTTCAAATACTTCAGTAGAAGTACCCATTTGTGGCACCCACTTAGGTGATACAAAACTGCCACTTTCAATATAATTAACACCCGCATCAGCAAGTTTTTCTATCAAGTTGATTTTATCGTCAGCACTAATAGGAGTCGCTTCATTTTGTAAACCATCTCTAGGGCCTACTTCAACAATTTTTACGTGTTGTGGTAATTTAGTTGATAACATGATTACTCCGCCTCTTCGCTAGGTTTTTCTTGTGCAGTAAACGCTAATAACTCAGCACCACCGTCAACCATGTCACCTTTATGGAAGAATATTTCATCAATAGTGCCATCACTTGGCGCTTTGATCGTATGTTCCATTTTCATTGCTTCCATGATTACTAAAGCTTGACCTTTACTAACCTGTTCGCCTGCCTCAACTAAAACACTGACCATAGTGCCATTCATTGGTGCTACTAAACCACCATGATTGTCATCGTCGTCACTCTGACCACAGTCAGGTAATATATGGGTGAAATTAAACACGCCATTAGTTCTGTATAGGCTAATGTTATTTTCAAAATGATTAAAGGTCGTTTGACTACGATGTCCGTTAACCGTAGCTACTATAGTGTCATCATTAAGCGGTGTTGTTAATATCTCGCCTTGGCAATCAAATTTTTCACCATTTACATCAATTGAATAATAGGCATCATTACCTTGGCGTTTTTGCTCAACAGTCACCGAATACTCAGTATCATTATGCGCTAGTACGATGGTATGTAAATTTGCTTCATTTAGACGCCACGCATTAGCCTTATACCAAGGTGAATGTGGGTCATTACTTTGTTGCGCCTGTTTTTTCGCTTTGTTTTCTTTAGATAGAATAAGAAATAAAGCAGCTATAGGTAACTCATTAACTAACGGTTTTTCGTCGTTATGAAAAATTAGGTCATGATTTTTTTCAATAAAACCCGTATCAATATCGGCCGCTTTAAACGGAGCTGATGTGGCTAAATTATAAAGAAAATCAATATTAGTTGTTACACCATTGATACGATACTCACTTAATGCTTTTGCTAAGCGCTGGAGTGCTTTCTCACGATTTTCATCCCAGACAATTAATTTAGCAATCATCGGATCGTAATACACACTAACTTCATCACCTTGACGAACACCAGTATCTATACGAACATGTTCGCTCTCAATGGGTGTTTTTAACAGTGTCAATTTTCCTGTTGCAGGTAAAAAGTCGTTATTAGGATCTTCTGCATAAATACGCGCTTCAAAAGCATACCCATTAAGCACGAGTTGTTCTTGTGTTTTTGGCAGGTATTCACCAGCAGCTACACGTAATTGCCATTCTACTAAATCTTGTCCACTGATCATCTCAGTAACAGGGTGTTCAACTTGTAATCGGGTGTTCATTTCCATGAAATAGAAAGAACCATCAAAATCAAGTAAAAACTCAACAGTACCAGCACCTTGATAGCCTATCGCTTGGGCAGATTTAATTGCAGATTCGCCCATTTGAGCACGTAACTCTTCGCTCATACTAAAGGCAGGCGCTTCTTCAATGACTTTTTGATGGCGACGCTGTACTGAACAATCACGTTCAAATAAATAAACAGCATTGTTGTGGTTATCACAAAAAACTTGGATCTCAACATGTCGAGGTTGCGTTAAATATTTTTCAACTAACATGGTGTCATCACCAAATGATGACATCGATTCACGTTTTGCTGCTTCTAAACCTTCATCAAATTCAGCTTCGCTCCAAACTTGGCGCATGCCTTTACCACCGCCACCAGCAGTAGCTTTTAATAGTACAGGATAGCCCATGTCGTCAGCGGCTTTTTTGATGATATCGCGTGACTGATCATCACCATGGTAACCAGGCACTAAAGGCACATTGGCTTTTTCCATAATGTTTTTAGCGGCAGATTTTGAACCCATCGCTTCTATAGCTGCAACAGGAGGGCCAATAAAAACAATGTTTTCAGCGGCACAGCTACGACAAAAACCGGCATTTTCAGATAAGAATCCATAACCAGGGTGAATCGCTTGAGCCCCTGTTTTCTTGGCTGCAGCGATGACTTTATCACCTAACAAATAGCTTTCACGTGATGGTGAAGGGCCAATGTATACGGCTTCATCAGCCATATGAACATGCAACGAATCTTTATCGGCATCTGAATAAACGGCAACGGTTAATACACCCATTTGCTTGGCTGTTTTAATAATGCGGCAGGCAATTTCACCACGGTTGGCAATTAAAATTTTACTGAACATTTATCTATCCTTTTAATCTTTTAGTATCACTTAGTATCACTGAGTAAGGGGAACTCGACGCTTATTTGGTTTACCAGTTAGGCGTTCGTTTCTCAAAAAAAGCGGTTAAACCTTCTTGTCCTTCAGTTGATACGCGAATCGCTGCTATACGCTCACTAGTGTCTTTGAGTAAGTTGTCATCAATTGGTTGAAAGGCGACATCTTGGCTGAGTTTTTTTGCCTGTCGTCTAGCTTGGCTACCATTCGCTAATAACTTAGCTACCATCGAATTAACTTCATTAGTTAATTCTTCAGGCGCGACCATTTCATCTACTAAGCCAAGTTGCTGTGCTTTGTCAGCAAAGAAACGTTCGGCAGTTTGAAAGTATCGACGGCTGGCTTTTAACCCAATGGCATCAACAACATAAGGGCTGATTGTTGCGGGTATCAAGCCCAACTTGACTTCACTTAAACAAAAACTTGCTTTAGTGCTTGCGATAACAATGTCGCAACAGCTAGCTAAACCAACAGCACCACCAAAAGCGGCACCTTGAATTTTGGCGATAGTCGTTTGTGGCAAGAAGTTCAACGCTTTTAACATTTGCGCTAATGCGTTGGCATCTTTCAGGTTATCTTCATACGAGTAACCAGCCATACGTTTCATCCAACCTAAGTCAGCTCCTGCACTAAAACTTTTACCGTTTGAGGCTAAAATCATAATGCTAATGTCATCTCGCTTACTGATATCATCAAAAATATCAGTTAACTGTTTAATGATGACATCATCAAAAGCATTGTGTTTATCAGGATTGTTTAAAGTGACTGTGGCAATACCTTGCTCATTAACTTCTAACAAAACCGTGTCGTTATTGGTATTCATAATAAGTACCCTTGTTCTATACGGTTACATACGGAAGATGCCAAACTTGGTGTCTTCAATTGTTTTGTTTAATGAGGCAGAAATAGCTAAACCTAACACTTGTCTCGTGTCAGCAGGGTCAATAATGCCGTCATCCCATAATCGCGCTGAGGCGTAATAAGGATGACCTTGGTGTTCATAGTCATCGATGATTGGCTGCTTAAAGCTTTGCTCTTCGGCTTCGCTCCAACTTTCACCTAGTTTTTCTTTTTTATCACGTGTTACTTGCGCCATAACGCCAGCAGCTTGCTCGCCACCCATCACTGAAATACGTGAGTTCGGCCACATAAATAAGAAGCGAGGATCATAAGCACGACCACACATGCCATAATTTCCTGCGCCAAAGCTGCCACCGATTAAAATAGTAAACTTAGGTACTTGTGCGGTAGCAACCGCGGTAACCATTTTGGCACCATGTTTAGCTATACCACCTGACTCATACTGTTTACCCACCATAAAACCAGTAATGTTTTGTAAAAATACCAGTGGAATTTTACGTTGTGCACAAAGTTGAATAAAATGGGCACCTTTTTCAGCAGACTCGCCAAATAGCACACCATTATTGGCAACAATACCAACAGGGTAGCCATAGATATTGGCAAAGCCACAGACTAATGTGTTGCCATAAAGGGCTTTAAATTCGTGAAAATCACTACCATCAACAATACGCGCAATAACTTCACGTATGTCGTAAGGCTGGCGTGTATCTTTAGGAATAATGCCGTAAATGTCTTCACTTGGATATGCTGGCTCCACAACTTCTTGAAAGTCTATTGTTACCGGTTTTACTCGGTTTAAATTTTCAACCGCAGAACGTGCGATTTCAAGTGCATGATGATCGTTTTGTGCATAATGATCGGTAACACCTGAAATACGACAATGTACATCGGCACCACCTAAATCTTCAGCACTAACTACTTCACCCGTAGCTGCTTTAACAAGTGGCGGACCCGCTAAGAATATTGTTCCTTGTTCTTTAACGATAATAGATTCATCTGCCATTGCGGGAACATAAGCACCACCGGCGGTACAAGAGCCCATAACAACGGCAACTTGAGGAATATTATTGGCTGACATATTTGCTTGATTAAAGAAAATTCGACCAAAGTGTTCTTTATCAGGAAACACATCATCTTGGTTTGGTAAATTTGCACCACCAGAATCAACTAAATAGATACAAGGTAGGTTGTTTTCTTGTGCTATAGATTGAGCTCTAAGGTGTTTTTTAACTGTTAGTGGGTAATAAGTCCCCCCTTTAACAGTGGCATCATTGGCAACAATTACACACTCTTGCCCAGCAACTCGGCCTATACCTGTGATAATTCCGGCACTAGGCACGCTATCTTCGTAAACTTTATAGGCTGCAAGTTGTGAAAACTCTAAAAATGCTGAGCCATCGTCAAGTAAAGCATTTACTCTGTCTCTTGGTAATAACTTACCACGTCCAATGTGTCGCTCACGAGATTTGTCGCCACCGCCAAGTTTGATTTCACTGAGTTTTTCTCGTAAATCATCTACTTGGGTTTGCATATGTGCAGCATTGTCTAAGAAATCTTGGCTGCGAGTGTTGATCTTACTGATTATTTTTGCCACGGGGGAGAGCCTTATAAATTTGTTAGTAATAGTTTACTTTTTTGCTATTGAGTACTAATACTGCGTTGAAAAATGCTCATTGACTAACGTCAACTCTGCTTTTTTGCCTTGTATTAGCACTCACTTGCTGCAAATTAAACAATTACTGGTTCAAAGTGTTTTAGCTTTTTACTGCAATGATTATTTATTTTCATCTAAATCGTAGTGATTCAGCTTTAAGTTATATGGTTCAATAAAAAGGAAAGAGCACGGAGTTGACGCTAGTCAATGAGTACTTTTGACGATCTTATTGCTCCATATAACGACAAGATGGCTCGCTACTTAGATTCGTTGAACAATTCACGACCTATCAGCATACGACGAATTTCTGACGTACCAGCACCAATTTCATATAATTTAGCGTCACGTAGTAAACGACCCGCTGGAAATTCATTGATATAACCATTACCGCCAAGTAGTTGAATAGCGTCTAATGCCATTTTTGTTGCTAATTCGGCAGAGTACAAAATAACAGCAGCAGCATCTTTACGCGTTGTTTCAGCGCGGTCACACGCTTGCGCAACGGTATAAGCGTAGCATTTAGCCGCATTCATTTGCGTATACATATCAGCTATTTTGCCTTGAACAAGTTGGAATTCACCAATAGATTGACCAAATTGCTTTCTATCGTGAATATATGGAACGACTAAATCCATACAAGCATCCATAATACCTAATGGGCCGCCTGTTAATACTAATCGTTCATAATCAAGGCCAGACATTAATACTCTAACGCCTTTACCTTCTTGTCCTAATATATTTTCAGCAGGTACTTCACAGTCTTGGAATACTAATTCACACGTGTTTGAGCCACGCATACCAAGTTTATCTAATTTCTGATGACGAGAAAATCCAGGGAAATCTCTTTCTACGATAAATGCAGTAATACCTTTAGAGCCTGCGCTTGTATCTGTTTTAGCATAAATAATATATACATTGGCATCTGGACCATTGGTTATCCACATTTTATTACCGTTAAGTATATATTTGTCCCCTTTTTTATCTGCTCTCAATTTCATACTTACTACGTCAGAACCCGCATTAGGTTCACTCATCGCTAATGCACCAATATGTTCACCAGAACATAGTTTTGGTAAATACTTTAATTTTTGCTCATGAGAAGCATTTTTGCTTAATTGGTTAATACATAAGTTTGAACAGGCTCCATAGCTTAAACCAACAGATGCCGACGCTCTGCTGATTTCTTGCATGGCAATTATGTGTTCCATATAACCTAAGCCAGACCCGCCGTATTCTTCATCAACGGTCATGCCTAATAAACCTAAATCACCAAATTTACGCCATAAATCATTTGGAAATTCATTATCAATATCAATCTGTGCAGCACGTGGTGCTATTTCATCTCGTGCAAAAGCATTGACGGTATCGCGTATCATGTCGACAGTTTCACCTAAATTAAAGTTAAGTGAGCTAAATTGAGAAATCATATTTTGTTCCTACCTGTTATATTGTGTTTAGTGTTTTACGTTGTTAGTGTCGTTAATATTTTATTACAGTTTTCTTCTATGTCATTCAATTCGATTAGAACGGCATTTATGTCATCAAGCTTTTGTTTTAAAACATCTTTTTTTTCTAATATTAATTCCATCATTATAGCTAATTGCTTAGCGCTGGATTTGTCTGCATCATAAAGTTCAAATAAACGCCCCGTTTCACCTAGAGAAAAACCTAAGCGTTTACCACGTAAAATTAGCTTTAATCTAACCTTATCACGCTGATTGTAAATGCGTGTTTGTCCTTTACGTGTAGGGGATAATAGTCCTTTATCTTCGTAAAATCTGATACTACGGGTAGTAATATCAAACTCTTTTGATAAATCACTAATAGAATAATTCACTTGGCTTTCTTTATTCATCAGGGTCATTTTATTGTTTGGTCTTAATTTTTTGTTATTGAAATAACCTTACAGGAAGTTTACGTAAACGTAAAGTAAGATGTGTGGTAATATTTCAATAAAGTTTGCTTGTTATATTTCATAAAGGTGCATATTTTAGTTAAATTTAAAATCGATAATTCAATTTACGATAACTAAAATAAAAAAATTAAGACTAGTACTAAAGTTACATTGGAGTAAATAATAAATTGAGTTACGGTGTCTTTAATTATAAATTTATTTTTCTCTTTTTTTGGAGTGTGTTGTGTCTATTTCTGATCCCGTTGTTATCGTTTCTGCATTAAGAACCCCTATGGGTGGCTTTAGTGGCTGTCTAGCAAATACTAGTGCCATAGAACTTGGTGCAACAGCAATAAAAGCCGCTGTGCAACAAGCAAATTTAACCAGTGATCAAATTGATGAAGTTATTATGGGTTGTGTATTACCCGCTGGCTTGAAACAAGCACCTGCTAGGCAAGCGGCTATTGCTGCGGATTTAGCTTTATCAACAGTTTGTACCACTATTAATAAAGTGTGTGGCTCTGGTATGAAGGCTGCAATGCAAGCACATGATGCTTTACTTGCAGGCTCAATTGACGTTGCTGTAGCTGGTGGTATGGAAAGCATGAGTAATGCACCATACCTATTACCTAAAGCAAGAGCTGGAATGCGTATGGGTCATGGTCAAGTACTTGATCACATGATGCTTGATGGCTTAGAAAATGCCTATGATGGAATATCTATGGGCTGTTTTGCACAAGAAACCGCAGATGAAAGTAATTTTACTCGTGAGCAAATGGATGAGTTTGCTATTAGATCATTATCACGAGCAAATGCTGCGATTGATTCAGGCGCTTTTAAAAATGAAATTGCCCCTGTTACTGTAAAAAGTAGACGCAAAGAAGTTGTGATTGATACTGACGAACAGCCGGGTAATGCTCGCCCGGATAAAATACCTTCGTTGCGAGCTGCTTTTAAAAAAGATGGCACTATCACAGCAGCTAACTCTAGTTCTATTTCAGATGGCGCAGCAGCATTAGTTATGATGAAATTATCAACAGCGAAAGCACGTGGTTTGACACCTCTTTGTAAAGTTGTCGCTCATGCTAATCATGCACAAAAACCCGCTGAATTTACCATAGCACCTGTTGGCTCAATGAATAAGTTACTAGATAAAGCGGGTTGGACAGTAAACGATGTTGATTTATTTGAAATTAATGAAGCGTTTGCCATGGTCACTATGCTTGCTGTTAAAGAGATGGGCTTAGATATTAATAAGGTCAATGTTCATGGCGGCGCTTGTGCTTTAGGCCATCCATTAGGGGCAAGTGGTGCACGTATTATGGTAACGCTTATTCATGCATTAAAGACAAAAGGTTTATCAAAAGGAGTTGCTTCTCTCTGTATTGGTGGCGGTGAAGCCACATCAATTGCGCTTGAGATACTGTAACTAATTACTTTCCAAGGAATATTTGTCATAGACAAAATATTTCTGCTAATGACCATATTGGGATTGTCGATATTGTGTGGGTGACAATCCCATTATTTTTTTAAAAAGACGTGAAAAATAGTAAGGATCGTCATAGCCAATTTTTAACGCAACGTCTTTAACTGAAATGTTCGATTCATCAAGTAATCTACAGGCATGTTTTATTTTTAGTTCTAAAAAATAGCGTATAGGGCTAACGCCAGTATGTTGTAAAAACTTTTTTGCAAAATAAAATTTTGACAACTTTAGTGAGTCAGCTATTTGTTGTAAGTTTATTTTTTGACTAATATTATCTTCCATAAAACCGGTCACTTTTGACAAATTGAAGTCTTGTTTTAACTGTTCTAGTTTCACCGGGCTATTGACAGTGAATAGAGCAAACATTTTTTTTATTATATTTGAAGCAAGAATAAAGGAGCTTAATTGATAACTTTTATTTCTTGTAGCAAGTAATTGTTCGAATTCTTCAATGAATGCTGTTTGGTTAGAAATATTCAAAATTGGATTGGTACTGTTTACACCAATAAAATCCATGAATTGTTCAAATAAGTGCCCCTCAATGTGAACCCAATAAATTGACCAAGGTTCTTTATTACTCGACTTGTACTGGTGTTCTGTCCCTTTCGGTAAAAAAAGCACATCACCTTTATTTATCATCCCTTGGCATGCCGATGTACTGAATTGCCCAACTCCATCAAAGCAGAAAATAACCAAATTATCAGTATGGTTGTGCCTTTTAGTATAATGATTACTTGCCGAAATATACTTTCCGAACGATGTAGGGTAAAGGCCTCGACTTAATATATTTAAGGCTAATTGATTTATTAGCGGTTTGGGAATTAGGTATCTAATACTATTGTTTGGCAAAGGCCAATTGGATGCTGTACTCATTTTTAAATCTCTTGATGATATAACAAGATAATCCATCAAAGTAGCAAGTTAATCAATGTATTTTTAATAATTAATTTGCTTTAATCAGTGCACGTACTATTAATTTTCTTGAATAAATTACAAATCTATATTCAAGGCACCGTATTTTAACCGCGTATAGTTATAGATATTCGTCTATGGACTAGCGCTCCTTAGTTAACTTAGATATTTAGGAATTTAATGTGAATTTTGATTTAACCGAAGATCAACAAATGTTTGCTGATCTTGCTAAGCAATTTAGCGACAGTGAATTATTACCTAATGCAGCAAAATGGGATCAAGAGTCTATTTTCCCGAAAGAGGTTATTGCCAAAGCGGGCGAGCTCGGTTTTTGTGGTTTATATACGCCTGAAGATGCAGGTGGCTTAAGTCTAAGTCGTCTAGATTCATCTATTATTTTTGAACAATTGGCAATGGGTTGTACCGCAACTACGGCGATGATGACTATTCATAATATGGCTACGTGGATGGTTGCCACTTGGGGAACAAGCAGTGTTAAAGATACTTGGTGTCCTTCACTTGTTTCAGGCGAAAAACTTGCTTCATATTGTTTAACTGAACCAGGCTCAGGCTCTGATGCTGCCTCTTTAAGCACCTCGGCAAAGATGGATGGAGATCATTACGTTGTTAATGGCACAAAAGTTTTTATTTCAGGTGCAGGCGATACTGATATTTTAGTTGTCATGGTTCGCACAGGTGAAGCGGGTCCTAAAGGTATTTCAGCACTTGCAATACCGGCTGATTTAGACGGTATTATCTACGGAAAAGCGGAAGAAAAACTAGGTTGGAATGCACAACCTACACGTCAAATAACCTTTGATAATGTGAAAGTTCCGGTTGAACATTTGCTCGGCAGTGAAGGTGAAGGATTTGCAATAGCAATGAAAGGTCTTGATGGCGGTCGAATTAATATAGCGACTTGTTCTATTGGTACGGCACAACAAGCTTTAAATTCAGCGATGGGATATATGCAAGAACGGGAACAATTTGGTAAACCTCTTGCTGCTTTTCAAGGTTTACAATTTAAACTTGCTGACATGGCTACAGAGTTAGTTGCTGCTCGTCAGATGGTACGTTTAGCAGCTTATAAATTGGATAAAAATGATCCTGAAAAAACGGCTTATTGTGCTATGGCAAAACGGTTTGCAACAGATGTCGGTTTCCAAGTATGTGATGCTGCGTTACAAATTCACGGTGGCTATGGCTATATCAAAGAATACCCATTAGAACGTCACTTTAGAGATGTACGTGTTCATCAAATACTTGAAGGTACCAATGAAATTATGCGAGTGATCATTGCTCGTCGTTTGTTAACTGAAGGTGCAGGTCAGCTTCTATAACACGATCAAACATCAACCTAATATAAATATAAATAAAACGAGAATAAGAATTATGTCTGACTATTCATCACAGTTTCTAACAGTAGAAGTTATACAACATACCGCAGTAGTGACTTTTAATAACCCCCCAGCTCACACTTGGACACAGCAAAGTTTAACGGATTTACGTGACTTGGTTCTAACGCTAAATGAAGATAAAAATATTTATGCGTTAGTACTTACAGGGTTAGGAGATAAATTTTTCTCAGCAGGAGCTGATTTAAACGTGTTTGCAGAGGGTTGTAAAAAAGTAGCTAAAGAGATGAGTGATATTTTTGGTCAAGCTTTTGAAACCTTATCTAATTTTCGTGGTGTTTCTATTTCGGCCATTAATGGTTATGCCATGGGTGGCGGTTTAGAAGTGGCACTAGCATGTGATATTCGTGTTGTTGAAGAACACGCGGTTATGGCACTGCCTGAAGCGAGTGTTGGTTTACTACCTTGTGCTGGTGGTACTCAAAATTTAGCAATACTTGTCGGTGAAGGTTGGACTAAGCGAATGATTTTGTGTGGTGAGCGTGTTGATGCTGTAACAGCTTTACGTATTGGACTAGCTGAAGAAGTTGTTGCCAAAGGTGAAGGTAAGTTAGCAGCAATAGGATTAGCAGCAAAAGTTGCTAAACAAAGCCCTGTTGCTGTTTCAGCGTGTAAAACACTTATTCAAAAAAATAGAGAAATACCTTTAGCGCAAGCTTTACCGCAAGAGCGTCAAGCGTTCATTGACTTATTTGATTCAGAAGATCAAAAAGAGGGTGTGCAAGCCTTTTTAGATAAACGTAAGCCCGTTTGGAAGAATAAATAACTGAAATCAAGTATAGACTAGATAGGAACTTTTATGACTCAAGTAGTTAATTTTCAAGAGATAGATAGTGCTAATGGTAAAAAAATTGCCGTTATCACATTAAACTCGCCAAAATCATTAAATGCCCTAGGCATGGATATGATCGCTTTGATCTATCCAAAACTGAAACAGTGGCAAACACAAGATGACATCGCTGCTGTTTTTCTGCAAGGGGAAGGCGAGAAAGCCTTTTGTGCCGGTGGCGACATCGTGTATATGTACAACGACATCATAGCGGATAAAGGCAATTTCTCTCCAGGTGTTGAAAAATACTTTGGCTCTGAGTATGAACTTGATTACTTTATCCATACCTTCAATAAACCATTTATTGTTTGGGGTAATGGTATCGTAATGGGTGGCGGTCTTGGCCTGATGGTTGGAGGTAGCCATCGCGTTGTTACTGAAAATTCACGTATCGCAATGCCTGAAATTAGCATTGGCCTTTATCCTGATGTGGGTGGCAGCTACTTTTTGAATCGTATGCCTAATAATTGTGGCATGTTTTTAGGCTTGACTGGGGCGTCTATTAACGCTGCCGATGCTAAATATAGCCATCTAGCTGATTATTTTGTTGCCAGCGATAAAAAAGATTTATTACTTGAACAATTAACTCAATTAGATTGGCAAGACTCAATAGAGCTTAATCATGACAAGCTTTCAGGTTTACTAACTGATTTTGAAAAAGATTCCATTAGTCTACTGCCTGAATCGAAACTTACCGAGCATGAAGCGTTAATTAAGCAAGTAACAGACTTTGATAACTTAAACGCAATTGTAGAGAATATTTTAGCGGTTGAAACTGAAGATAAATGGTTTTCTCGTGCACAGAAGTCTCTTAAAGGCGGTAGTCCATTAAGCGCTTCTTTAACCTTCCAACAAATACAATGTGGTGCATCACTCTCATTGGCTGATTGCTTTCGAATGGAATTAAGCTTATCGGTTAAAGCCGGACAGTTTGGCGAATTTACTGAAGGTGTTAGAGCACTGTTAATTGATAAAGATTATTCCCCTAAATGGCATTTTTCTTCTATAGAGGCGGTAGATAAAAAAGTCGTTGATTGGTTTTTTGAATCGAAATGGACACCAGACCAACACCCTTTAGTTCATCTAGGTAATTAATAGGTAATTAATAGGTAATTAACGGGCAACTAAGCGATTTTTATTAAAGTGTTAGTAAAAATCATTTTAAAACATTATAAGGAAAGAACAATGGCGAATATTGCATTTATTGGATTAGGAAACATGGGTGGCCCAATGGCCATTAATCTTGTTAAAGCAGGACACGACGTATGTGTCTTTGATTTATCAGAATCTGCTGTAGCACAAGTGGTAGAAAAAGGTGCTACGACAAAAGCAAGCGCAATTGAATGTGTTAAAGATGCACAATTTATTATTTCAATGCTACCAGCTGGAAAACATGTTGATAGTGTTTACCTAACAGCTGAAACAGGTTTAATTAACTATATTGCTAAAGGTAGTGTTGTCATTGACTCTTCAACTATCGACGCAGCAACATCACGTAAAGTTGCGACTGCTTTAGCACAAAAAGGTATTAACTTTGTTGATGCTCCAGTTTCTGGGGGTGTTGGTGGTGCTATTGGCGGTACATTGAGCTTCATGGTTGGCGGTAGTGCTGAAGAGTTTAGTAAAGTTGAACCTATTCTAAATGCAATGGGGAAAAATATTTTTCATGCAGGCGATCATGGCGCAGGTCAAATTGCGAAGGCATGTAATAACATGTTACTCTCAGTACTGATGGTTGGCACGAGTGAAGCGTTACAACTCGGTATTGCAAATGGTTTGGATGCTAAAGTATTATCAAACATCATGAGTAAAAGCTCAGGCAGTAACTGGACACTCGACGTATATAATCCTTGTCCGGATGTTATGGAAAATGTGCCGTCATCGAATGATTATCAAGGTGGTTTCATGGTAGATCTTATGGCTAAAGACTTAGGCTTAGCTATGGATACAGCGGTACAAAGCCAATCATCAACCCCTTTGGGTGCATTAACACGTAATTTGTTTGCAATGCATGCCGCTTCAGGAAATGGCGGAAAAGACTTTTCAAGTATATTCAACTTGTTTAACAAATAGTGATTGTGAATGTAATATACCGAAGCTCTTTGGCGACGTCTTAATCATGATTCGTCCAGGCAGCTTGAAACTCTTCTCTTGAAGTAGCCTGGGCACAAATAGAGAATTTTATGAATTTAGAAAATAAAACCATTGTCATCACTGGTGGTGGTCAAGGGCTTGGCCGTATTATGGCAATTAGCTTTGCTAAAAATGGTGCGAACATAGCTTTAATAGATTTAAACGAAGAGCTATTACGCGAAACTGTTGGATTAGTTGAACAAAACGGCAGCGCAAATACGAGTGCTAAATATTATCTTGCCAATGTTAGCAATGAAGCGCAGGTTGAAAGTACCTTTAAGCAAATCAACGATGATTTTAATGGTATTGATGGTTTAGTTAATAATGCAGGTATATTACGAGACGGCCTGTTGATTAAAGCCAAAGATGGTGAAGTAATTAATAAAATGTCACTAGATGATTTTAAGTCCGTGATTGACGTTAATTTAACGGGCGTATTCCTTTGTGGCCGAGAGGCTGCTGTCCATATGATTGAATCAGGTAACAAAGGTGTCATTATAAATATGTCTTCTATTGCACGAGGCGGTAATATAGGGCAAACCAATTACTCTGCTGCTAAAGCGGGGGTTGTTGCGATGACAGCAACTTGGGCAAGAGAACTAGGAAGACATGGCATTAGAGTGGGTGCAATCGCGCCAGGTGTTATTCGAACGGCAATGACAGATTCGATTAAACCAGAAATGCGTGACAGGTTAGTAAATATGCAAGCAATTGGTCGTTTGGGTGATCCAGATGAAATTGCGCATACGGCAAAATATATCTTTGAAAATGAATTTTTTACTGGCAGAGTTGTAGAAATAGATGGTGGTCTTGCAATGTAATTGTCAATACAACACATTTTTTGATTGTTTTTTGTTAAAGTTGTACGAGATTTAGACGCTTGCACTGAATATGTTAAATAAAATGATAAAAGATGCTTTTTGTACTTGACCTAACATCAAAACTCTATAAGATGCGCTCCAGTTCCAAGGGGTTCAGCTAAAAACCTTAATCAACTGGACGTTTTGATAAGTTATCTCATTACTTTTTAAGTCAATAAGC